>Ga0181528_10000463_pt1 | contig 29189 bp, 31 predicted proteins | sample PEATcosm2014_Bin_47_FD_119742 | JGI IMG/M metagenome (GOLD analysis project Ga0181528, IMG submission 119742) | Peatland microbial communities from MTU Mesocosm Facility, Houghton, MI, USA - PEATcosm2014_Bin10_10_metaG | ecosystem: Environmental > Terrestrial > Soil > Wetlands > Peat | place...
AAATTTTATGAATCATTCTGATTGGCAAGATTACGCCCAGGAAACCCAGTCTATCAGGGCGGGCCACAAACGCACTGCGGAGTGCGAACACAGCATGCCGATTTTCACCACATCCAGTTATGTGTTTGAAAGCGCCGAGCATGCCAGTCTGTTGTTTACCGGCAAGCAGCAGGGCAATATTTATTCCAGATTCACTAATCCTACCGTCAGCGCCTTTCAGGAGCGTCTGGCCTTGCTGGAACAGGGCGAACGCTGTCTTGGCTTCGCGTCCGGCATGGCGGCCATTATGGCTATAGGCATGGCTTTACTGAAAAGCGGCGATCATGTCGTGTGTTCCCGCAGTGTGTTTGGGAATACCGTACTGGCGTTTAAAAATTATTTCGGCAAATTCGGGGTGACTACGGATTTTGTGAAACTCACCGACCCGGACGCCTGGGCGGCGGCAATTAAACCCAATACCCGTCTGCTATTTCTGGAAACGCCGTCCAATCCGCTGATCGAAATTGCCGATATTCAGGTTCTGGCTGACATCGCCCATCGTCATGGCTGTCTGCTGGTGGTGGATAATGTGTTTTGCACGCCGATTTTGCAGAAACCTTTGCTGTTGGGCGCTGATTTAGTCGTTCATTCCGCAACCAAATATATAGACGGCCAAGGCCGTTGTGTTGGCGGCGCCGTGGTTGGCGGCGAAGCGTTGATTGAGAATGACATTTATCCTTATCTGCGCACTGGCGGCGCATCAATGAGCCCGTTTAACGCCTGGGTGTTTCTGTCCGGATTGGAAACCTTGGCTATCAGAATGAAAGCCCATTGCGACAACGCCTTCGCGCTGGCCGATTGGCTGGAGCAGCAACCGGCTGTCAGCAAGGTTTATTATCCCGGCCTGAAATCTCATCCGCAGCATGAGCTGGCCAAGCGTCAGCAAAGCCATTTTGGCGCGGTGATCAGTTTTGAGCTGGCCGGCGGCAAGCAGCAAGCCTGGAATTTGATAGACTCAACCAAATTGATTTCCATCACCGCCAATCTGGGCGATAGTAAATCCACCATTACCCATCCGGCCAGCACCACGCACGGCCGCTTATCGCCGGAACTTAGGCAGGAGGCCGGTATCAACGATAATCTGGTCAGAATCTCGGTAGGTCTGGAAAATATTGAAGATATTAAAAACGATCTTCTGCAAGGCTTACAGAATTAATCCGACTTTAGTCCAATAGTTTTTTGCCTTGCAGCTGCTACAATATGGCGCGACGGTTTTTAAAAATTAAATTGTAACTAAAATATCCAGGACTTTGCCTATGTTTAAGGCCAGAAAAGAATATCGAAAAAAATTCAGTGCGGCTGGTCAAATTTATATAGGCGGGGAAGTGCTGGCCTTAATCTGCCAGGATATTTCAGTCCAGGGGGCTATGGTCAAGGTAAAGCCCGGTCAATTTCTCAGTTCCATCGAAGACTTCAACAATTTACTTTATGACGAGTGTCAAGCGGAAATCTTTATAGATGACTTGACGATAGCCAGCGATGTTAAAGTCGTCTGGGCAAAAGAACAAACCGGCCAGATACAACTAGGCGTTGAGTTTTTGACGATACAGTCAAATTCGCCGAAATTATGGAGAAAACGCCGTAGTTATAGAAAAATAAAGCCGTTTTCCGCTGAATTAGTCATTGATAAGAACAAATTGAGCGTGGATGGGGTAAATTGCTCTCTGGAAGGAGCCTGTTTAAAAACCGCGCGTCATCATCCGTCAATTAAAGTGGATAACCTGATCAAGCTGCAAATCCGTCAATACGGCATACAGGCTGTAGGAAGAGTGGTATGGGTAGCCCAAGACAAAGACGCTATCATTTTTGGTTTAAACATGCTGCCGGTGTAAGCTGTCATAACGGGCTTAGTCGTCATGATGCGGTTCGCGCTATAGTGCTCTGACACTCAATTGTGCGAAAGTCTTTCTCATGTCAGCACAACTTTTTGCTAGAATGATGCCGCTACGTCTTTCCAAGCTTGATGATTACTTGCTTTGCAAACGCGTCTATCCTGAACTTTCCGGAATTTCCCGTTTTGTTACTGAGCTTGTCTTTTTTGGCATCAAGGAAGCACGTGCGTGTTTATTTGTCGGCTTGTTCTTTACGGCAGTGTTCTCCGTGCCTCGCGAAGGGATATTGGGCTTGCCGCGTTATGACGTATTATTGCTTGTTGCTATCGCAATTCAGGGATGGATGGTATGGGTAAAGCTTGAAACAATCGATGAACTTAAGGCGATAACGCTATTCCATTTGATTGGCTTTGCCCTTGAGGTATTTAAGACCTCCAGCGGAATCAAGTCCTGGGCGTATCCTGACTTTGCTTACACAAAGCTTTTCGGCGTGCCTCTCTTCTCCGGGTTCATGTACGCCGGCGTTGGCAGCTACATCATCCAAGCATGGCGGCTCTTCGAACTTCGAGTCATCCATCACCCGCGGTATTGGATGGCCGGAATCATGGCCATTCTTATCTACGCCAATTTTTTTACCCATCACTACATCGGCGACTACCGCTGGTACATCGCAGCTTGTGCTCTTGGCTTATATGCCAGGTCCACCGTAATCTTTCGACCTCTGGACCGCGAACGGAAGATGCCGTTGCTGCTGTCGTTCGTACTCATCGGCTTCTTCATTTGGCTCGCCGAGAATATTAGTACGTTTTTCGGCATCTGGAAATATCCAAACCAACTAGGCGCTTGGTCTACGGTGCACGTTGGCAAATGGAGTTCTTGGTCTCTCCTCATCGTCATGACCTTTACTATCGTTGCCAATCTGAAGCACATAAAGCAGCGTATTCATGTACCTGTATGAACTGGCTAACTCAATACATATAGGCACAAACTGGATGAGGGCGCCACCACAGACTAGTTTGTCGGTTGGGCTGACGTGTGTCAATGGGGTCAATGGGGTCAGACTCGATTGATTTTGTGCAAATTATAAGGTAATCTACTTCCTTCGTTAACTTGAGAAGTCAGTTCAGCCCGTCTTGGAAGATTGATCGTTCCCGGTCAGCCGCAACACGCTATTGTTCGAGGAAATAATCGTTCTGAGATTTTCTGTCATGATGCGGATACCTGTTTTATCTGGAAAAACTTCAAGCGGCTTGTCAGAAACACGATTGTCAGATTCACACCTATGTATTGATGACAAATCATAATCAATGGGGTTAGATCAATCGAGTCCGACCCCATTGATCTTTGCTTTACGTAGACTGATAACATGGCGGTCATCGCCACGATCTTTAAAAAACACGCTATACAATCTTGAATCAATAAGAGCGAGTCCAGTCATTCATTCTTCACCATCGTAACGCATAGCTGACCAAATCAGCGCGCTTTCCCATTCCAATTCTGTACAAAGTGTCAAAGATACTCCGTGTTTTGCAATATTGGTAGCGTCCTTTTTAGGGTCAAATGTGATTTTTATTGATTAATTGTATGGACAAAAAACAATACAAGTAAATTTTATGGACTAATGCGTGAAAACGACTCTGAAAATACAGCGCACATAACAATAAAATCTCTCTTTTTTGTCGTTTCTGAAAACTACAGTAGTGTATATTACTTTCTTACTACTTTTACCAACAGTCCTTGCCAGCAATTTAGTCTATGCATAGACTATGTATATATTTTCTGTAAGAGAGCATCATGCAAACTATCGCCACAAAATTTTATAAAAACGGGCAAAGTCAGACGGTGCGACTTCCCAAACCTTTTCAGTTCGTCGGAACCGATGAAGTGGTGATTTGCAGACAAGGCAATGCGATTATTATTACGCCTAAATTCAAAAGCTGGACATCGTTTGCTGATTTGGATAAGGCCGACCCGATTTCATAGTTACGGCAGATATTGTTAATCCACGGTATGTTGTTATCGAACCATTTGAATGATAGCTCAGGGTCAAGCTTATTTTTAGGGCTTTGTGGTTAACGCGTAGATGCTATGACATCTAAGTAAAATTTCTTTATCGGCGACCGCAGAAATAAGGTCGTTATATTTCCATGGCAGATATCTAAATGCTTAAGCATACCCAATGACATCCAATCTGAATTTTGCATCCGATAATTGGGCTGGCGCGCATCCGGCAATTTCGCAAAGGCTGTTGGAGGTTTCCGATGGATTTGCTGCGCCGTATGGCGCAAGCGCGCTCGATCACAAAATTGAGCAAAGATTTAACGAATTATTCGAACGGGAAGTTGCGGTTTATTTTGTCAGCACCGGCACAGCGGCTAACTCTCTGGCGCTAGCTGCCGTCAACCGCCCGGGCGGAGTTTCCTTTTGTCACCGCGAAGCGCATATGTTGGAAGACGAGTGCGGTGCGCCGGAATTTTTTACGCATGGCGCACGCCTGGTTCCCGTCGATGGCCCCAATGGTAAAATCGATCCGGATCATCTTAGAGCCGAAATTAAGCGTTTTCCGCCTAATTTTGTCCATGCCGGACAACCCATGGCGATTTCTATTACGCAGACTACCGAAATCGGCACGCTGTATTATCCGGATGAAATTACCGCCATTGCGGAGATTGCCCAATCTTACGGCTTACCGTTGCATATGGATGGCGCGCGTTTTGCGAATGCCTTGGTCGCCTTGAATCTTACCCCTGCGGAAATGACTTGGAAACGAGGTGTGGATATTGTGTCTTTCGGAGCTACCAAAAACGGCTGCTGGTGTGCTGAAGCCCTGGTTTTTATGAATCCGGAATTAGCTAAGGATTTACCGTTTATTCGGAAACGCGCGGCGCAATTGTTTTCTAAAAGCCGGTTTATCGCCTGTCAATTTGATGCTTATTTTAATGATGGGCTGTGGTTGGATTTGGCGCGTCACGCCAATGCCATGGCCGAGCGCCTGGGCAACGGTATCGCCATTTCTAAACGCTCAAGATTAGCGTGGTTTCCGCAAGCCAATGAAGTATTTTGTATATTGGATAAAGACCGCGCGAACGAACTTCAGCAAAAAGGCGCGGTTTTTTACCAGTGGAATTCACCGCGGGCAAATCCAGGTCTTTTAGATCAACACGAAACCCTAATTCGTTTGGTCACAAGTTTTGCAACCGAGGCCGATCAAGTAGATAGGCTTATTGAACATTTGAGTTGACGGTTGATTTGCAACATCGTATAGAATGCGTTTGCATCACGAAAAGCAGATGAGTGGCTTGATGACATATGGAAAACTAAAATGAATATACGGAATATCTCGGTACCTCGTTATAGCTTAATCTCTATCTGTATTCATTGGCTTATGGTGCTTCAGCTAACAGCTGTGTACGCCTGTGTTGAACTGCATGAGCTTTTTCCAAAAGGAAGTAGTCTCCATCAAGGGCTTAAGTCTTGGCACTTCATGTTAGGCCTATCTGTTCTTGTCTTGGTCTCTCTGCGCTTGATTGCACGTTTGTTCAGTCCTGTCCCTGATATTGAACCGGCCCCACCCGGATGGCAGAAACTTTCAGCCAAGCTTTTGCACGTTTTACTATATATTCTCATGATTTGTATGCCGTTGCTTGGCTGGACGCTCCTAAGCGCGGCAGGAAAACCCATACCATTTTTCGGGCTGCAACTACCTGCCCTGATTGGTGAAAATAAAGATTTGGCCAAGTTTCTCAAGGAACTGCATGGGATAGGCGGCAATGTAGGCTATTTCATCATAGCTTTGCATGCCTTAGCTGCGTTATTTCATCACTATGTGGTAAGGGACAATACTCTGACGCGAATGCTGCCAAATCGTAGCGGTCTCACCTGATAGATGAAAAGATTTTCCCTGCTTGTAGGTTGCCATGAAAGACATTGCTACAGTTTTGGGCTTTTTTAAAAGCTATCGCCCCAGCCACTGGAACGGCGGCGCCAGCTGATTTTAGGCAGGATAAAACCCAGTAAAACGCCAAATAGGGATAAACCGCCGCCATAAAGAAACCAATCCTGGTTACTGCTGTCGGTCAGCGCCTGATTTTCGCGTTTTAATTGCTGTAAATCTCTTTCGTTACTGATCACTTGTTCCTGCAGCTGATCGCGTTGCTGCTTAAGCTGGATAGCATTGGCTGCGGTTTGTTGTAATTCAGTCAATTCCGCGTTAAGTCTGTCGCGATCTTTGCCGACTTCCTGATTGAGAGCCTGAGCGCTTTTCAATTGTTTGTTTTCTTCCTGCAAGGCTTCCAGTTTTTTGGTGGCGGATTCAAGCTGGGTGCGGCTGATGGGTTCGTTGCTGAGATATCTGGTTAAAATAAATCCTTCGGCCCCGTTATTGGTCTGCACATAACTGTAACCGTTTTCGTTATTTTCCTGCAATATCGTCAATTGTGCGCCGTTGGCCAGCATTCTGACAATTTTGCTGCGTTCCGTATCGCTGCTGCGCAAAGGTATTTCTATGTTATCCGTGACATAAGCCGTTCTGGCAATGGCTATTTCGCTAAAAGAAAATAAAACAAACAGGATGGCTAATGTTTTTTTCACGGTGTTGATCTCTGTATAAAAATAACAAGCAGATTTTAGCTTCATTGACGGCAGATGAGAAATTCCAGCAGGGCTTTTTGAGCATGCAAACGATTTTCAGCTTCGTCATAAACCACGCTTTGCGGGCCATCAATCACCTCGGCTGTGACTTCTTCACCTCTGTGAGCGGGCAGGCAATGCATAAAGATGGCGTCAGGTTTGGCGGCTTGCATGATTTGGGCGTTAACCTGAAAATTACGAAAAGCAAATTCACGCTTGTTTTGCTCTTCTTCCTGCCCCATGCTGGCCCAAACATCCGTGACGATCAGATCCGCCTGTTGAGCGGCTTGTAAGGGATTATCGGAAATGGAAATTCGGTTGCCGGCCGCCTCGGCAATGCTGTGCAGCGGATGATAATCGTCAGGGCAGGCGATGTTTAGCTTAAAATCAAACTGTCTGGCGGCGTTAATATAGGAATGGCACATATTATTACCGTCTCCTATCCAGGCCACGGTTTTTCCGGCGATATCGCCGCGATGCTCGAAATAGGTTTGCATATCCGCCAGTAATTGGCAAGGATGCAGTAAATCAGTCAAACCATTGATGACAGGCACTCTGGAATATTTGGCGAAAGTGGTGACAGTTTCATGCAAATTGGTTCGCAGCATGATGCAATCAACCATACTGGAAATGACTTTAGCGCTATCTTCCAAAGGTTCGCCACGGCCTAATTGGGTGTCTCTGGGTGACAGGAAAATGGCGTTGCCGCCAAACTGAACCATGCCGGCTTCAAAAGAAATACGGGTACGAGTGGACGATTTCTCAAAAATCATCGCTAAAACCCGGCCTTTTAACGGTTGAAAGTCAGGGTCGAAATTGGTTTTAAGATAAATTGCCCGATGAATTAAATCGCGCAGTTCGGTACTGGATAAATCCAGCAGGCTGGTAAAGTGTCTAGGCTGCATGGGTGACATCACTGCTAGTGTTTTCCTGAATGACTGCCGCCAGAATATCAGTCAGCAATTCAATTTGTTGGTCGTCAATGATCAGCGGCGGCAATAAACGGATAACGTTGTCGGCGGTAACATTGATTAATAGGCCTTTATTTAAGGCTTTGCCAACCAATTCACCACAAGCATAATCCATTTCAATTCCTATCATTAAACCGATATGGCGAATATTTAAAATATGCGGATTGCCGAATGTTTTAAAAGAAATCTGCTTAGCTATTTTTTGGCCTTTATCTTCGACATTGCCGATTAAACTGTGGCGGGTCAAGGTGTCCAAAACGGCAATGGCCGCACTGCAAGCCAAAGGGTTGCCGCCGAATGTGGAGCCGTGGCTGCCGGCAGTTAAGATGTTGGCGGCTTTGTTGCGGGCCAGACAGGCGCCTATGGGCATGCCATTGCCTAATGCCTTTGCCATAGTACAGACATCCGGCAGAATGCCGCTATGCTGATAAGCCAGAAAGCACCCGGTCCGGCCGACTCCGGTCTGAATTTCATCAAGCATCATCAGAATGTCATACTGGTCACATAAAACCCGTATCCGGTTTAAATAATCGGTATCCGGAATATTGACGCCGCCTTCACCCTGTACAGGTTCAACAAAGATAGCGGCAATGTCCCGGTTGCTGCTTAGTGCGGCTTCAATAGCCGGGATATCGTTGTAAGGCGCATGCGCAAAGCCTTCCAGCAGCGGAGAAAAGCCGTTTTGTATCTTGGCGTTGCCGCTGGCGCTTAAAGTGGCTAAAGTCCGGCCGTGAAAACTTTTTTCGGTAGTTATTACAACCGGTTTGTCAATATTTTTGGCATGCCCGAATTTTCTGGCGATTTTAAGGGCGGCTTCGTTCGCCTCGGCGCCGGAATTACAAAAAAATACGTTATCCATGCCGCTAAGCTGCATCAGACGGTCGGCAAGTTTAACCTGCAGGTCTATGCCGTAGATATTTGAAGTGTGTAGTAATTTTGCGCTTTGTTCAGTCAAGGCCTGATGCACGGCAGGATGGGCGTGGCCGAGATTGCAAACCGCTATGCCGCTGATGGCGTCAAGGTAACGAACACCATTGACATCCCATAACCATGAACCTTCCCCGCGCTCGAATGTAACGGCCTGACGTGTATATGTGGGCATAAGATGATCGGTCATTCAGTTAAAACCATGTCAGTGTTATCAATCGCCGGCCTACGGGCCTTAAGAAAAGGGCGCGATTATATTTTTTTAATGCGTATCAAGCAATAAATAATTTATTAAATGACATACACCATATCAGGATATGCGTTTTAATTCCAGATAGGCAGGAAACTAAAAAGAAAAAAACAAGGTAGCCATGATGACCTGAAGTTTCATCTGGCAACCCGCAGCCGGCAGTTGCGGCGCTGGGTTGCTTCATCAATGTCAAGTTGAATAGTTAGGTTTAATTTAGGGGTGTTTTGGTAAAGCTGGTAGAATGAGCTTATCAATTATTTCCTATTGCCGACGGCTATGAAAAAAATTTTGATCTCCGATAAACTTGCAGAAGATGGCATTAATTTTCTAAATGCTCAAACCGGATTGCAAACTTATATCCACACCGGATTGAGTGAAGATGAATTGTGCGAGATTATCCCCGAATACGATGCTTTGCTGGTTCGTAGCGACACCAAAGTCACCGCCAGGGTTTTAAAAGCGGCAAGCCGTTTAAAGATAGTAGGGCGGGCCGGCATAGGGGTGGATAATATCGACCTGGATAGCGCTTTGGAGCAAGGCGTTATTGTCATGAATACCCCTGACGCCAACGCCACCACCACAGCGGAATTAGCGCTAGCCCATATTTTTTCCTTAAGCCGTAATCTACCCCGGGCCAACCAGTCAGTTAAAGAAGGCAAATGGGAGCGCTCTAAACTGATGGGTGCGGAAATTGCCAATAAAACCCTGGCCATTCTGGGTTTCGGAACCATAGGCAGGATAGTGGCGCAACGCGGAATTGGTTTGGGTATGCGAGTGATTGCTCATGACCCATTTGTCACCCCGGATGTGTTTTTAGCCTACGGCGTGGAAGTGGTGGATTTTACTGAGCTGTTCACCCAGGCGGATTATCTGACGCTGCATTGTCCGCTTCTGGAAAAAACCAGACACATTGTCGGCAAGGACCAATTGGCGATCATGAAAAAAACCGCACGGCTGATCAACTGCGCCAGAGGCGGGCTGGTGGACGAGGCTGCGCTTTATGAGGCTTTAAAGTCCGGCTGTCTGGCCGGGGCGGCGTTAGATGTTTTCGAGCACGAGCCGCCAAGTAATTCGCCATTACTGGATCTGGAAAATGTGGTGGTGACGCCGCATTTAGGGGCGTCTACCCAGGAAGCTCAAATTGCCGTCAGTGTGGCGATTGCCAGACAGGTCGCCAGATATTTGCAAACCGGCGAGGCCGTCAATGCTTTAAATTTACTAGGTTTAAGCGCTGAAGAATTGAAAAAGGCTTTGCCATTCATGCATCTTGCTAATATATTGGGCAAAGTTCTGGCCGGTTTGATCGATTGTCCTATTCAGAAGCTGGAAGTGGCGGTTTTTGGGCAAGCCGCCCAGGTCAAAATCCGACCTGTCACCGATGAAGCCATGATTGGTCTGTTGGCTGGGCAGTTTTCGACGCCGATTAATCGGGTGAATGTCGAGAAAATCGCCAAACGCCAGGGTATGAGTTTTATTGAGACTCAGTCTGAAGTTTCCCAGGGTTACCAATCACTGATTAAGCTTACCGGACACTGTTCCGACAAATCGATCAGCCTGGCGGGAACTCTATTGGGAGATCATGCGCCCAGACTGGTCAGCATTAATCACTTTGAAATTGAAGTGGTGCCGGAGGGCGTGCTGCTGGTGACAAGACATGAAGACAAACCCGGCGTGATTGCGGCAATCAGTTCGGTATTAGGGGTTTCCAATATCAATATTACCCGTATGCAAGTCAGTATTGCAGATTATCAGCAATCAGCAATGATGGTAATCGGCGTATCCCATCCATTAAATCCGCAACTGCTTAAAGCGCTTTGTGACGTGCCGGCAGTGCATTCCGTAAGGCAAATTGTATTATGAGTTTTGAAGTTGTCTGTTTTGACTGTGATAGCACCTTGTCCAAAATTGAAGGTATTGATGAATTGGCAAGGCATAAGGGTCTGTTTGACAATGTAGCGGCTTTGACCGATGCGGCGATGAATGGCGAGCTGTCATTGGAAGAGGTCTACGCTAAAAGACTGGAATTGATTAAACCCGGTAAAGCCGAAATAGCCTGGCTTGCGGATTTGTATTTGGCTGAAATGGTAGATGGCGTGGCGGAGACGATTCAAACGCTGCGGGATAATAACAAGCAGATTCGTATTATCAGCGGTGGCGTGCGGCAGGCGATTTTGCCTTTGGCAGCAGGTCTAGGCATTCCGGAAGAATACGTGCATGCGGTTGATCTGCAGTTTGACGAACAAGGCCAATATGTAGATTTCGACAGGCTTTCACCGCTGGCTGTCAGCGGCGGCAAGGCCAGAGTTTGCCGTAAAATCAGATTACAACACGCCTCTGTAGTGATGGTAGGCGATGGCAAAACCGATCTTGAGGCTAAAATGGCAGGAGCCTACACCATAGGTTTCGGCGGGGTGACTCATAGGCAAATTGTAGAGGAACAGGCGGATTGCTTTGTGTCCGAACCGTCCTTAACCGCCATATTGCCATATGTGTTATGCGCTTGACCGCCTGGTTTTTAATCGGTTATCCAAACCGTCCGGTCATTCATCATCTTTAAGCGGGATTTAAGTTTGGCTTATTTTAATATACCGAACCTGATGGTAAATGCGCATTAGACAAGTGTCGTAAAGCTGTAGTCAAAATGATAGAATTTCGTCTTTCATGCAGTGTTTGATGATTAACTATAATGATGGAAAAGATTTTGTGTTTGAAATTAACTTTGTTTTAAGGCGTTAGAGAGACACCATGGCAGGGCATAGTAAATGGGCTAATATCCGGCATCGTAAAGGTGCGCAGGATGCAAAAAGGGGAAAGATTTTTACCAAGCTGATCAGGGAAATCAGCGTTGCCGCCAAAAGCTCGGGCGGCGGCGATCCGACTAATAATCCCAGTCTGCGGACGGCTATCGATAAGGCGCTTAACGCCAATATGAAGCGCGACACCATAGACAATACCATTAAGAAAGCCATAGGCGCGCTGGATGGCATGGTTTATGAAGAAGTCAGGTATGAGGGTTATGGTCCCGGTGGAGTTGCCGTGATGGTTGATTGCTTGACAGATAATCGAAATCGTACTGTCGGAGATGTCCGCCATGCTTTTTCCAAGTCCGGCGGTAATTTGGGCACTGACGGCTCGGTCGCCTATCTATTTCGCAAACTCGGCATCCTTAGTTATTCCAGCGAGATAGATGAAGACGCCCTGATTGAAGCGGCTATGGAAGCCGGAGCTGATGATGTAGTCAGTAATGATGACGGTTCTGTGGATGTATTGACGACGCCTGAAGAATATTTGCCGGTTAAGGAAGCTCTGATAGCGGCGGGCTTTCAACCTGAAAATGCGGCGATTACCATGAATGCCGGCGTCAAAACCCAGCTGGACGCCGAAACCGCAGAAAAAATGTTAAAACTGATAGACCGGCTGGAAGACCTGGACGATGTTCAGGAAGTCTATTCAAATGCCGATATCAGCGATGAAATCATGGAGGCATTAAACGATGCCTGATAATCTAACTTAACCAGTCAATCATTTTGTTTTGAGTAGAATTTTAGGAATTGATCCAGGCTCTCGGATAACCGGTTATGGGGTAGTGGAGTCAACTCCCGGAGGATTGCAATATATCGCCAGTGGTTGTATTCGAACCGAATCGGAGACCTTTTTTGAAAGGCTTAAGCAAATTTTTGACGGTATGACCGAGATCGTTGCCATATATCAGCCGCAACAAGTAGCGATTGAACAAATCTTTATGAATAAAAATGCAGACTCTGCATTAAAACTGGGCCATGCCCGTGGAGCTGTTATCTGCGCCGTCTTGAATCAGCATTTGCCGGTGTTTGAATATGCTGCGCGGCAGGTTAAACAGGCTGTGGTCGGTAAAGGCGGCGCCGATAAACACCAAGTGCAGCATATGGTGAAAATTCTGTTAAGCATCCAGGGTGAAATCCAAATCGACGCCAGTGACGCCCTGGCAGTGTGTTTGTGCCATTCCCATTATCAGGAAACTGCAACCCGCTTGAAGCAGGCTGGTTTATGATCGGTTTTTTACGAGGCGTATTGATACAGAAATCTCCACCGCAACTGCTGCTGGACGTGCAAGGCGTGGGTTATGAAGTAGAAGCGCCGATGACGACCTTTTACGATCTGCCGCAAATGGGCGAAGAGGTTAAGCTGTATACGCATCTGGTGGTCAGAGAGGATGCGCATATTTTGTTTGGATTTGCCAGTATTACCGAAAGATTATTGTTTAAATCGCTGATTAAACTGAACGGCGTCGGTCCCAAGCTGGCCTTAACCATCCTTTCCGGCCAAAGCGTTGCGGAGTTCTACCGGTGTGTGGCGGATAACGATATCGGTAGTCTGGTGAGATTGCCGGGGGTAGGTCAAAAAACCGCCGAGCGTCTGTTGGTGGAAATGCGCGGACGTCTGCCCGAACTCAATAAAGTCACTGCGGCAGGTCAACCGGTGAGCAGTTATATTCCGCCTCAGACCAGTCCCAGGCAGGAAGCGGTGGCGGCGCTTTGCGCATTGGGTTATAAAAATCAGGATGCGTTGCGCATGGTGCAGTCCATTGCTGCAGATCATAAAAGTTGTGAAGAAATCATTCGTCAGGCTTTGCGGGGAACGGTTAAATGATAGAAAGCGATCGTTTGATGACCATGCGCGGCAATCATGATGAAGAGCGGCAGGATAGGGCGATACGCCCAAAGCGTTTAACGGATTACGTCGGGCAGCAGGAATTGCGGCTGCAGATGGAAATATTTATCCAGGCGGCTATGTCGCGGTCTGAAGCGTTGGATCATGTCTTGATTTTCGGGCCGCCTGGTTTGGGGAAGACCACTCTGGCCAATATTGTGGCCTCAGAAATGCATGTCAACATCCGGCAGACTTCCGGGCCGGTATTGGACAAGGCAGGGGATTTGGCAGCCTTGTTAACAAATTTGCAGGCCCACGACGTTTTGTTCATAGACGAAATCCATAGATTGAGCCCGGCAGTGGAAGAGGTGCTCTATCCGGCTATGGAAGACTACCAAATTGATATTATAATAGGCGAAGGCCCGGCAGCCAGGTCTATCAAACTTGATTTGCCGCCTTTTACCTTGATAGGCGCCACCACCAGAGCCGGTTTGCTGACATCGCCATTGCGTGACCGTTTTGGTATCGTGCAGCGTCTGGAATTTTACTCAGTGGCGGAATTGGCAAGTATTGTCGAGCGCTCAGCCGGATTATTAGGCATCACGCTGGATAAAGGCGGAGCAGAGGCCATTGCTTGCCGGTCGCGCGGCACGCCTAGAATTGCCAATCGTTTATTACGCCGGGTTCGGGATTTTGCTGAAGTTAAAGGTAATGGTATCGTTACTTTTGATATCGCCAATCAGGCATTGGAGATGTTGAAAATTGATCAACAGGGTTTTGATCTGCTGGATAGAAAGCTGTTATTGGCCATGATAGAACATTTTCAGGGCGGGCCGGTTGGCCTGGATACTTTAGCGGCAGTGATTAGTGAGGAACGCGGTACTGTTGAAGATGTTCTGGAGCCCTATTTGCTACAGCAAGGTTTCATGATGCGTACACCCAGAGGCCGTGTGGTCACCCACAAGGCCTATAGCCATTTCGGATTAATTCCGCCTGCGCAGCCAAATACAGATGATCTTTTTAACGCCTAAAGCCGCTGCTGAAAAAGATGAATGAATTTTATTGGCAGGTCAGAGTATATTATGAAGATACCGATGCTGGTGGCGTAGTGTATTACGCTAATTATCTGAAATTTTTAGAAAGAGCCAGAACCGAGTTTTTGCGTAGTCTGGGTTTTGAGCAGACCACCCTAATGGCAGAGCAAAATACTGTATTCGTGGTGCATTCAGTGAACATAGACTATATAAAACCTGCCCGCCTCGATGATCTGCTTCAGGTGAGCGCCAAAGTGATTGAATGTAAAAAGACCAGTCTTTTTTTTGAACAAATCGTGCTGCGCGGGCAGGAAGTGTTATGCAGGGGTGTAGTGCGCATCGCCAGCCTTGATTTACAAACAATGAAACCCAAATTATTCCCCTTAGAAATTCTAGAAAAAATAACCTAATGAATACTGATTTATCTATACTGCATTTAGTTCAGGAAGCCAGCGTTGTCGTACAGGTTGTACTGCTGATATTACTGGGCGCTTCCATTACCTCATGGACTTATATTTTCACCAAACGTAAAGAATTAAATCAGGCGATTAACATCACTGAAGATTTTGAACAGGAGTTTTGGTCCGGTTTGGGTTTGGTGGAATTGTACAAAAAGATGTCTAGCGACCGTTTCGAACCTGAGGGTATAGAAAAAATATTTCTGGCCGGTTACCGCGAATTCGCCAGAATGCGCCAAAAGGGCGATGTGGAGCCGGTGGTGCAGGTGGAAAGCGCGCAAAGAGCTATGCGGATTGAATTGGCGCGTGAACTGGACAGACTGGATGAAACCTTGCCTTTTTTGGCGACAGTCGGTTCAACCAGCCCTTATATCGGACTGTTCGGAACGGTGTGGGGGATTATGAACTCCTTTAGAGCCCTGGGAGAGATTAAAAACGCCACTTTAGCCAATGTGGCGCCGGGTATTTCTGAAGCGCTGATAGCCACGGCTATCGGTTTGTTTGCAGCGATTCCGGCAGTAATAGCCTACAACCGCTTCTCCACGCGCTTGGACAGGCTGGCCAGCCGTTATGAATTATTTATAGACGAGTTTGTGGTTTTATTGCAAAGACAGGCGCATAGCAAATGAATGTAGGTGGCAGCCATCGCAGAACCCGCAAACGCCGTGGGCCTATGTCTGAAATTAACGTTGTTCCTTATATTGACGTTACCTTTGTGCTATTAATGATTTTTATGATTACCGCGCCGCTGGTGCAAACCGGGGTTGATGTAGATTTGCCGCAGGCAGACTCCGCTTCGGTGGATTTGAAGGATGAGCCGCCGGTGATTATTTCCATTAAGAAAGACGGAGCGTTTTACATCGATATCGGCGATAGGCAGGATGAAGCGGTTGACCAGGATATCTTGTATACCAGGGTGGCGGCTGTGTTGAGAAATAACCCGAAAGCCCAGATATACGTCAGAGGCGACCACACGGTCGAGTACGGCAAGATAGTTCAGGTGATGGCCGCTGTCAAAGCCGCCGGTGCGCCTAAAGTCGGATTGATGACAACACCGCCGCCAGAGAAGTAAAGCCTTAAACATGCGAAAATACGGTTTATCATTTACGCTGGCGCTGCTTTTACATATCGCCTTAATTTCAATGTTTTGCTTTAGTTTTCAAAGCAATCCTGAAATGGTGAAGGGGCAGCCCGTTCCGGAAATAATTGATGCGACAATGCTTGACGATACCAAAATCCAGGCGGAAGCGGATCGTTTAAAACAAAAGGAAGAGAACAAGCGTCAAGCCGAGCAGCAGGAACAGCAAGAGCTGCAAAACGCCAGAAAGGCCGAAGAGCAAAAATTGCAGCAGGCTAAAAAACAGCGTCAGATGGAAGAACAACAAGCCCAGGAAGCAGCGGAAAACCGTAAGCAGGAAGCCTTAGCGGAACAAAATAAAAAGGAACAGCTGGCCCAGCAGCGTAAGGAAGAAGAGAAAAAACTCGAAGAAATCAAAGAAAAAAGGGCTGTGGAAGAGAAAAAAGCTAAAGATCTGGCTGAAAAGCAAAGACTAGCGGAATTGGAATTACAAAAGCAGGCAGAGAAACAAAAACAGCAGGAAGCCGCCGAACGTGAAGAGAAAATCAAGGAGCAAAAGCAGGCGGAAGAGCTTAAATTAAAACAGCAGGCTGATCAGGCCAAAAAACAGGCGGAAGCCAAGAAACTTGAACAGGATAAAAAATTAGCGGAACAAAAAAAGGCTGACGAGGAAAAACGCCAGGAATCTGCAGAACAGGCTGAAGCTAAGGCCAAAGCTGAAAAAGACAAGAAAGCCGCTGAATCTGCTGAAAAAGCCAAAGCCGAAAAAGACAAAAAAGCCGCCGAGTCTGCCGAAAAAGCCAAAGCTGAAAAGGAAAAATTAGCGGCCGAGAAAGCTGAGCAGGAAAAGAAAGCTGCCGCCGACAAAGCTAAAGCCGATGCTGAAAAAGCCAAAGCCGAAAAAGAAAAACAAGCGGCGGAAGCCGCAGCAAAAGCCAAGGCCGAAAAAGACAGACTGGCTGCTGAAAAGGCTGAGAAGGCTGAAAAAGAAAAGCAGGCGGCCATAGCGGCAGCGGAAAAAGCCGAGAAAGAAAAGCAAGCCGCTGAAGCTGCCGCGGCTGCTAAAGCTCAGGCGGACGCCCAGGCTCAGGCTAATGCCCAGGCCATAAGTTCCGCCTTGCAAGGCATAAAGAATAGAGTTCAAAATGCTTGGACCCGGCCTATGAGCGCAAGTCAGGGATTAAAATGTACTATTCAGGTAAAATTATTGCCGAATGGCGATGTGATGGATGCAGTGGTGGTAGTCAGTAGCGGTGATGCGGTATTCGACCGTTCTGCTGAAAACGCCGTGAGAAAAGCCACTCCTTTGCCTGTGCCGCAAGATCTAAAGTTATTTAATCAGGAATTTAGAGTTTTTCAATTTTTATTTAACCCGAACTAACAAACGGAAATACAGAATGATTTTAGTATTCAGAATCCTAGTCTTAAGCTTGATGGCAGGTTTTGCCGGAGTTGCATGCGCAGCCGGATTAACCATAGAAATCACCAAAGGCTCTGTGACGGCAGTGCCTATAGCCGTCGTGCCTTTCGCTCAGACCGGCTCCATAGGCAACGTCAAACTGACCAGTGTCGTCAATTCGGATTTAGCCGGCAGCGGTTTGTTTAAAACTTTGGCGGAAGACGACATGCTGACCAAGCCCAGTACGCCTGAATCAGTCAATTTCAAGGACTGGCAGGTGCTGGGGCAGGATTATATGGTGATCGGTCAGGTAGACGGCAGCGGCGGTAATTATAACGTGCAGTTTTATCTGTACAATGTCCATAACGGCGAATTGCTAATAGGCTATCGCTTGACCGCCGGCCCAAATGATTTACGCCGGGCGGCCCACCACATCAGTGATTTGATTTATGAAAAACTCACCGGCCGCAAAGGGGCGTTTAATACCCGTATTGCCTATGTGACCAGCAGTCAAAAAGGCGCCGGTAAACAATTCATGCTGCAAGTAGCGGATTCCGACGGTTTTAATCCAAGAACTATTTTTGAGTCGCCGGAACCAATCATGGCGCCAAACTGGTCGCCGGACGGCTCCAAAATTGCTTATGTTTCTTTTCATAGCAAACATTCGGAAATATTTGTGCAAACTTTGGCGACCGGACAACGGGAAAGTGTTTCTTCCTATCCAGGGATTAACGGCGCTCCCGCCTTCTCGCCGGATGGCGGCAGTTTAGCCATTACTTTATCCAAAGACGGCAGTCCGGACGTATATGTGTTGAATCTGTCCGGCCGGAGTTTAACCCGTTTAACCACGGGTTTGTCTATTGATACCGAACCCAACTGGTCGGCGGATGGCAGCACTATAGTGTTCACTTCCGATCAAGGTGGCAAGCCGCAGCTTTACACCATACCTGCTACGGGTGGTAAAGTCAGCCGTCTGACATTTCAAGGCGATTATAATGCCAGAGGCCGCTTTTCAGCAGACGGCAAAAGTATAGCAATGGTAACCAGCAATGGCGGCGGCGATTACCGGATTGCTGTCATGGATTTGGCAACGCGTACCGTCAATGTGATAAGCGACGGACGTCTGGATGACTCGCCGAGCTTTGCGCCTAATGGTAGTATGGTACTATTTTCAGCCAATAAGGGCGGGCAATCGGTTTTGTTTGTCGGTTCTACGGATGGGGCAACGCAACAAAAACTTGCGTTTGAAAGTGGTGAAGTGCGTGAACCGGATTGGGGACCTTGAAACCAAAAGTTCCTTTAATAATCTAATTTTTTGGAGAGTATAGTAATGAAATTGAATAAATCTTTTTTAGCTTTGGTAATGACTGCTTTTTTATTTGCAGGTTGTAGTTCGAACGATGAGGCTGATGGCACAACGGCTGATGCTACTCAGGGCACTGATGCGTCAACCAGCGGTTTGACGGATGGTTCGCTTTCCGGCAGCCAGTTTGGCTCAGGCGGATCGAATGGAAATTCACGTCTGGGCGCTGAATTCAGCGATCCGAACAATCCATTATCCAAACAAATCATTTATTTTGAACTGGATAGCAGTCAAATCAGACAGGACTATGTGCCTGTGGTGGCCGCTCACGCTCAATACCTGACTGCGCATCCGAATCAACATGTGATTTTGGCCGGTCATGCTGATGAAAGAGGCTCTAGTGAATATAATATAGCCCTGGGCGAACAGCGCGGCAAATCTGTGGAAAGACTATTGAGATCTCAAGGCGTATCGGCTTCTCAGCTTGAAGTTGTCAGCTATGGCAGGGAAAAACCTGCTGCAACAGGACATAATGAATCGGCATGGAGTTTAAATCGTCGCGTTGAAGTAGGTTATCAATGAGAAAGTTTGTACTTCTGACATTATTGGGTTTTGCCGGCAGCTTGAACTTAGTTCAAGCTCAGCAAGCTAATAATTCCGGCTACGCTGGCGGTCAGCAGTCTGCCGGTCCTGGAAATAGCGCAATCTACGACTTATTAAGCAGAGTCGAACAATTGCAGTCCGAAGTACAGCAATTACGCGGCGTTGTGGAAGAGCAGGCCCAAACCATTTCTGATTTGGAGCGGAAACAGAGCAATATGTATTCCGATCTGGATACCAGAGTGCAAGCTTTATCTGCTCCCGCCGCCAGTCCTCAGGGGCAAGCGGCGGCTCCCGTTGCTGCGGTTCCGCCAGTCGTTCCGCCGGCTACCCCTCAAGCCGCGAATAATGTTGCAGCCGTTCCAGCCGTGGCGCCTGCCGCAATTCCTGCGGCGGCCAACCCTGCTCCAGCAGTGGCGGCAACTGCTACTCCGTCTACAGCATCGGCTGTTGCTGTTGTGACGCCGGTTGCCGGAGCTTCGACAGGAAAGGGTAATGAAAAGGAACGCTACCAGTTGGCTTACGATACCCTGCGCAATGGTCATAATGATCAGGCTGCTAAGATGTTTGAAAGTCTGTTGATTGATTTTCCTAACGGCGAATATGCGGATAACTCTCAGTTTTGGCTGGCGGAGGCTTATAAAATTAATCGTGAAAACGAAAAAGCCAAAGTGGCTTTTTGTAAAGTGGTCAGCCAATACCCTAACAGCCCTAAAGTACCTGATGCTTTATTGAAATTGGGCTATATAGAATTCGACGCGCAAAACACCACTAAATCACGGGAATATCTCAATCGGGTGACCAGCAATTATCCTGATTCCACCGCAGCCCATCTTGCTTCAAAAAAATTGGCGCAAATGCCGCAATAGTTTTTGATGGTTGATTCTCTGCGTATTAGCGAAATATTTTATTCCTTACAGGGTGAAGCCGATACGGTTGGAATCCCGACCATATTTATTCGTCTGACCGGTTGTCCGTTGCGTTGCGTCTACTGTGATACAGTCTACGCTTTTACGGGCGGACAGAAACTCGGCTTTGCCGAAATTCTTGCTCAAATTCAAAACTATCAAACCCGTTACATTACTGTCACCGGAGGCGAACCCTTGGCTCAGCCCGGATGTGTCGATTTGATGTCCAGCTTGCTGGAACAGGGTTACCGGGTGTCTCTGGAAACCAGTGGCGCGCTGGATGTCGCCCATGTTGACGCCAGAGTGGTCAAAGTTATGGATTTAAAGACACCTAGTTCCGGTGAAATGCAACGTAACCTTTACCAAAACATTCAATACCTAAACGACCGGGATCAGGTTAAATTTGTGATCGGTAGTGATGAGGATTATCAATGGTCAAAGCAAATTCTTCAACAATATGCATTGGCGGAGCGCTGCGGAATTTTGTTTTCACCGGTGATGGGAATGATGCCTGCCACCGAGCTTGCCGACAAAATACTCGCAGATCAGCTGCCGGTGCGTTTTCAGATTCAATTGCACAAATATCTTTGGAATGATGTCAGAGGAAAATAAACCCGCAGAAAAATCCGCCATAGTGTTGCTTTCCGGAGGACTGGATTCTATTACTGTGTTGGCGTTGGCAAAACAACAAGGTTATACCTGTTATGCGCTCAGCTTTGATTACGGCCAGCGTCATCATGCCGAGATTCTGGCCGCCGGACAAATTGCCGAACATTACCAGGTAAGGCAACATAAAATTGTCAATTTAGGGTTGGATAATTTTGGAGGCTCGGCCTTAACCGATGACAGTATCGCCGTGCCGATGTCGCCTCAGCAAGGCATACCGGTGACTTATGTGCCTGCCAGAAACACCATTTTCCTTTCGCTGGCGCTGGCTTGGGCTGAAGTTTTGCAGGTCCGTCATGTTTTTATCGGCGTAAACGCAGTGGATTTCTCCGGTTATCCGGACTGCCGCCCGGAGTTTATTCAGGCCTTTCAAACCATGGCGAATTTAGCAACCAAAGCAGCTGTGGAAGGGCTAACCATCCAAATCCACGCGCCTTTAATCCAACTCAGCAAAGCTGAAATTATCAGCCAAGGTTTGCAACTAGGCGTTGATTACGCCATGACGGTATCCTGCTATGCGGCAGACAGCCGGGGCAGAGCCTGCGGCAACTGCGATGCCTGCCGGTTGCGCCGGGAAGGTTTTAAAAATTTGCAAGTGCCGGACCCAACCCGCTATCAAACCCAATGAATCGATTGATTCTTTCCGTATCTACTCACTGGTCAAGTCGAAAATAGTCTAAACCTGTCGATTTGTTACGGTTTATTTTCTGCAAAAATGCAAAAATACAAGTTGTAGGTTATGCTTAAAGCTAGAATCCGCAGTTGACAGATATTTGCTCCTGCAATATCTGCATAACCAACATCCATGTAGATAACCGCTTTAATGGAGATTCAAAGGTGGAACAATGTAGATATGGTGTTATAAAAAACCTACTCACCTTTCAGGTGTGTCCAACTGGGTTTCCAGGTTTAATAATGTTTTTGCTGGTTAATGGAAAATAGGTGCGGATTTTATGAATGAAAATAAAATCAAATCTGATTTTGTTGCTGTAGCTTCTATTGCGGCGGAATTAAGCGCGGTGATGGAGGTTGCCAAGGAGATTTCCCTGGCTGCCGCCAACGCCAAGGCGATTGCCTTTAGAGCAGGTGAAAAAGCTAAAGGCTTTCAGCCAATTACCGACTTTATCAATGATCTGGCAAAGGAAACCATAACGCTGGTCAATAATATTAACGCTCATGCCTTGCAGCTGTACCGCCTGACTGTTCACGAGCATCGCATGTCGCAGGCCTGCAATCATTTTGAGAAGGTGGCGGCTTTGGCCGCCACGGCTGCTTACAAGGATTCAATTGAATTACCATTGGCAAAAGTTCGCCAACAAAAAGTTGTCAGCCGCCGGGAGTTTGAGACGCATGTGGCGGAATTGCTCGATCAACTCGCGGAAGTCATGCATCCTGCCAGAGCTGCGAGGGTGATTGCCGCCAATTCCAGGATTGAGGCTTCCCAGGCTGGCGAATATCTGCAAAGTTTGCAAGCTGTTGCGGAAAGCGTAGATCATGCTGCGCAAATTATACATGTCAAGGTGCATTTATGCCGAAGCGCCTTGACTCGGATTAATACAGTTGATTGTTACTGAGGCGGAACGCTATGAAAATGACCAAAATATACGACGGAGCGTATCAATGGATTATGTATGGGCGTGATCCTAATAAACCGGAAAAAATTATCGACACTAATCAATATCTGGTTAGAACGGCTAAACGTTGCTTGCTGATTGATCCCGGCGGTATTGAATTGTTTGCGCCCATGCTGGCTGCCGTGCTGCATCATGCCCCGGTTGAGGAGATTACCGATATATTTGCTTCGCACCAGGATCCGGATATCATATCTTCACTTGGGCTTTGGGATCAGGCTCTGCCTCACGCCAAACTTCACGCCGCAGCGTTATGGGAAGGTTTTTTGCGGCATTTCGGTTGCGATTCCATTGAATATGTGGCTATTCCCGATAATGGCGGGGTGATTAATCTGGATACCATTGAATTGCAGATTTTGCCTGCGCATTATTTGCACTCGTCAGCCAATTTCAATATTTACGACCCGCGAGCCAAAATTTTGTTTTCAGGCGACATAGGAGCGGCTTTGGAGCCGCCTGGCTGCCCGATCTTTGTGGAAAATTTTGATGAGCATGTCGATAAAATGCGTTATTTCCATCAACGCTGGATGCCTTCCAATCAAGCCAAACGCGCCTGGATCGATAGAGTCAGAGGTTTGGATATCGATATCATCGCTCCGCAGCACGGCAGGATCTTCAAAGGCGATGACGTCAAGCGATTTTTAGATTGGTTTGACGCCTTGCAAGTTGGAATCGCCATTTAAATTTAACATCAATAAGCGAAACTGGTTATAATAAAAATTCCGGACCCTCGTCGCAAGACGGGGGTTTTTTTGTTAAAAAGTGATGAGGGCAATTAACTTAAACATGGTGCAGAAACTTTACATACAGACGAATGGCTGTCAAATGAACGAGTATGATTCCGATAAAATGAGGGATGTTTTGCATGCCTCTCATGGCATGGAATTAACGGATTCACCGGAACAGGCGGATGTATTGTTGTTAAATACCTGTTCTATTCGCGAGAAAGCCCAGGAAAAGGTGTTTTCGGCGGTTGGCCGCTGGAAGAAAATCAAGGATAAACGCCCCGAGGTGATTATTGGCGTTGGCGGTTGCGTTGCCAGTCAGGAAGGGGCTGAGCTGCAAAAAAGAGCTCCTTACGTGGATATCGTGTTCGGACCGCAAACTCTGCATCGTTTGCCGGAATTACTCAATCAGGCGCGTAGCGGCGTCAAACATGTGGTTGACATATCCTTTCCGGAAATCGAAAAATTTGATTGCTTGCCCGCTCCTCGCGCAGAGGGCCCCAAGGCCTATGTGTCCATCATGGAAGGCTGCAGCAAATACTGTACTTATTGCGTGGTGCCCTATACCCGTGGTGAAGAAGTCAGCAGACCGCTTAATGACGTGATTCTGGAAATTTCCAGCCTGGCTAAGCAGGGCGTGAGGGAAATAAACCTGCTGGGTCAAAATGTCAATGCATACCGCGGCTTAATGGCGGATGGCGAAATAGCTGGATTTGCTTTATTGCTGCATTATGTGGCGGCAGTAGACGGCATAGACAGAATCCGCTTCACCACTTCACATCCTTTGGAATTTACCGACGATATCATTGATGCTTTTGCAGATATTCCGGAATTGGTCAATCATTTGCATTTGCCTGTTCAAAGCGGCAGCAACCGCATCCTGGCGCAAATGAAAAGAAGTCATCAACGTGACGACTATTTGGAGATCATGCGCAAAATCAAGGCTGTCAGACCGGGCATCAGCTTGTCATCGGATTTTATCGTGGGATTTCCGGGCGAAACCGATCAGGATTTTGAAGATACCATGCAATTGATTGAAGAAGTGGGTTTCGATTTTTCCTATAGTTTTATTTTTAGCGCAAGACCGGGAACCCCAGCAGCCGGTTTTGCCGACGATATCAGCATGGCTGTTAAGGAGCAACGCCTGCAACGCCTGAAACAACGCCTAAATGAAATGACCATGACTATTTCCGAAGCGATGGTCGGTTCCGTGCAGCGTATATTGGTGGAAGGCGTATCCAAGAAAAATCCGCTGCATTTGACTGGACGCACGGAAAATAACCGGGTGGTGAATTTTGCAGCGCATCCGCGTCTAACCGGACAATTTGTTGATGTGCTGATTACCGAGGCATTGCCTAATTCACTACGTGGACGCGTAGTGGAAATTGCCATTGAAAAAACCTTGCTGACAGCCTAGTGTCGCCTGCCAAAGCCAATATTTGCAGAGAGTTCACCTTACTGCCTGTAGATCAATTCAGATTGTCCGGCTTTTGTGGAGAGCTGGACAGCCATTTACGGCAAATCGAACAAAGATTGCAAGTCGAAATCGCCAACCGTGGTCATCATTTTAAGGTTTGCGGAGCTGAATCGTCAGTACAGACGGCATGTACGGTGATGAGAAAGTTATACGAAATGGCGGAGGATGAAGAAATGACTCCGGAACTGGTGCATTTAAATTTGCAGGATGCTTCCATCGACCTGCTTTTGCAAGACAATAATCATCCGTCTCAGCAAATTGTCACCATTAAAACCAAACGCGGCATCATTAAAGGCAGGGGTCAAAACCAGCAGGAATATTTGCGGAAAATCCTGACACACGACATCAATTTCGGGGTTGGCCCGGCAGGAACCGGAAAAACTTATCTGGCGGTAGCTTGTGCGGTGGAAGCCCTGCAAAATGAATCGGTCCGACGTATCATTTTAGTGCGTCCGGCTGTTGAGGCGGGTGAAAAACTGGGCTTTTTGCCGGGGGACATGGCTCAAAAGGTTGATCCTTATCTGCGTCCGCTATACGATGCGCTTTACGATATGCTGGGATTTGAGCGGGTTGAAAAGTTGCTGGAAAAAAATGTAATTGAAGTCGCTCCGCTGGCTTTTATGCGCGGCAGAACGTTGAACGACTCGTTTATCATATTGGATGAAGCCCAAAATACCACAACCGAACAAATTAAAATGTTTCTGACCAGGGTCGGCTTTGGCTCTACGGCGGTGATTACCGGGGATGTCACTCAAATCGATTTGCCAACCGAAAAAATGTCCGGTCTAAAATACGTGCTAAAAGTCCTGGAAGATGTGGAAGGCATCAGTTTTACTTTTTTTGGGGTTCGCGATGTGGTTAGGCATCCTTTGGTTCAGCGTATCGTGGCCGCCTATGAAAAATATGAACAAAAAGACTCTAAATGAATTTTTTGGATATTCAAATAGCTACTGAAGCGGCAGACTACCCTGACTCCGGTCAGTTCCAAATCTGGATTGACGCGGCGCTGCAAGGCCATGAAAATGATTCAGAAATTTTGCTGCGTTTAGTTGACGAAGCGGAGATGACGTCGTTAAATGAGCAATACAGACATAAATCAGGTCCAACCAATATTCTGAGTTTCCCTTTTGAAGCGCCGGAAGGCATTGAAATGGATGTGGATTTTCTTGGGGATTTGGTGATGTGCGCGCCATTGATTAACCTGGAGGCGAAACAGCATGACAAGCAGGCTCAGCACCATTGGGCGCATATTACTGTACATGGAGTCTTGCATTTGTTAGGGTATGACCATATTGGTAACGAGGATGCGCAACAAATGGAAGACCTGGAAATTGAAATATTATCTAAATTTAATATAGCCAATCCTTATCAGGAAGAGAGAACGCAATGAGCGATGGTAACCCTCCGAGTAGTCAGCCCCATCAAAGAAACTTGCTGGAGCGTATCAGCTTTTTTTTGACTGGGGAACCGCAAGACCATCAGGATTTACTTGAAATTCTTCGAGATTCTCAAGAAAAAAATTTACTCGATATGGATGCGCTTAACATGATGGAAGGCGTCATTCATGTCTCCGAAATGCGAGTCAGAGATATCATGATTCCGCGATCTCAAATGGTGGTGGTGTCAAAAGATGCAGAGCTGGAGAGTATTTTCCCGGTAGTTGCAGAGTTTGCCCATTCCCGTTTCCCTGTCATTGAAGAAGATCGCAGCAAGGTTGTCGGGATTTTGCTGGCTAAAGATCTGTTAGTCCATGCTTTGCATGATAGAACTCTGAAGGTAAGCGCCATTATGCGGCCCGCCTATGTGGTGCCGGAAAGTAAGCGCTTGAACGTTTTGCTCAAGGAATTTCGCACCGAGCGCAATCATATGGCCATAGTGGTTGATGAGTATGGCAACGCCGCAGGCTTGGTGACCATTGAGGATGTGCTGGAGCAAATCGTCGGGGAAATTGAGGATGAGCACGATGAAGACGAAAATCAGCAATATATACAGCAACGCAGCGAAAGTGAATATATAGTCAATGCATTGACCCCGATTGAAGAATTCAACGAATATTTCGCCGCAGATTTAGCCGATGACGACTGTGACACGGTTGGCGGATTGATAGTGCAACGCCTTGAACATTTTCCCGCCAAGGGAGAGAAAATTGAGCTGGAGAATTTCTTTTTTGAAGTGCTGAGAGCCGATACCCGCCGGGTGCATTTGTTGAAATTAAAGGTGCAGTGAATATTTTGACACGATTAACAGCAAATTTGACAAAAAATAGAAGTCATTTTCTGCTATAATATTTAGTATATACTGGTGAGGTTTTATTTTGCCGGTGTTACTGAGCTGTTTTGAAAGTCGGGTTAAAAAACTATGAGTAATATTTCGACAGATGACGGCAGCAAAAACGTTAAAAATTTTGCTGCAATTGTGTATTTATTAGTCTTGATCTTCCTGGTTGGTGGTTCTTATATAAACCAGCATCGCAATGATTCCGCCATGGAGCCTGCGATTAAAAATCAGGATATTCAGCATACCGAGAAGAGCTTTGATTTTTTTCGATAGCTGCTAGTCTGTTTTAACCGCTTGGCTTTCGCTCAATACACTTGATGTATTGGCCGGGCGACTCCCGGTCATAGCCGACGACCAGACGTTTAACGCCTTGCTGATCTGCTTCCACAAATCCGGCAACCCGGATCATGTCCCCGGTTTGCGCCTGACCTGAATATGTTGCGGTAAAACTGACTACGCTACCGATTTCAGGATGATCGATTTTAAATTCAGCCGGGTAATCAAAAGCATATTGATCATCTGTCACTTCTGCTTCAATGCACGCAGCACCTAGTTTGTTAAATGTCTTTCCGGTTACCGGTCTGTCGTTTGCGAGCAGGGAAATATCAAATTTACGCTGATTGATAATGGCTTTATTATGTTTGAGCCGTTCATGAGCAATATATTCATTCAGATCAAGATCGCTACAATTGCGGCGTAGATAAGCATCCTGCCACGCCTGTTGAGTAGGTTCATTCAGCAGTTTCCGACGGATCAAATCTTTAACGCGAAGACGTAAACCATGAAAAACCTGGCGGTCGTAGCAGACCAAATCAATATCGGACTGACTATTTTGCAAGCCGATAAGCAGAGAACCGGTAATGCCGATTTGATCGAATACGATTCCTTCCGCAGCCAGCAGGCTGCAAAGTTGCAGGAAATCTGCGCAAACCGGGTCGGCAGGCTGATTTTGCAATAAATATTGCAATCTGGCTTTTGGCGAGAAATGCCCGGTGACAGCTTCCTGTAAAACCGCATGCAGATGCGCATCCAGTTGTTTGGAATAGAACAGGTATTGCGGATAATGTTCCGCAAGAAAAGCGTTGGCCTGCTCGGTAGAAAGTTTTCTCCAACTGCCCTTTAAGCAAACATATCTCAAGAAAGCCCGGATATAACCGTTTTCGGTGTTTTCAGCTACTATAGCGAAAATCAAACCCTCTGTGGTTTGAATAAAGTCTTTTGGTCTGTACAAAGTTAAAATGGTGATTTTGCAAATATTGGCATGCTATAAACATTTAACCTGATTCCGGCCGCTTAGTTTTGCATTATATAATGCATCGTCGGCAGATTTGGTTAAATCCTGTCCTGATTGAAACTGGCCGGTAAAAGTGCTGACGCCTAGGCTCAGACTGACAAATTCCGCCACTTTAGAGCCTTTATGCGGAATTTGACTGTCGAAAATACTTTTGCGGATTTTTTCGGCCATAAATAAGCCGCCTTCCAAGTTTGTATTGGGTAAAATTACCGTAAACTCTTCTCCGCCGTAACGGCAGGCCAAATCGGTTGGCCGGTTTGCCTGAGATTTTATCAAGCCGGCTACCCGCGCCAGACAAATATCGCCCTGTTGATGACCGTAGCTGTCATTATAGAATTTGAAATAATCTATATCGCACATGATTAGCGATAACGGATTCTTTTCACGTTTGGCAAGAGCAAATTGTGTGTTTAGGCTAAGGTCGAATTGGCGGCGGTTTGCCAAACCGGTCAGCTGGTCTGCAAACGAAAGCTGCTCCAGTTTTTTGTTGACGAGTTCCAGTTCCTGTTGGGTGTGTTGTAATTTTTGCCGCATATTAAAAATGCGTTCCATGGCGACAACGGTATATTGCAGGCGTAAAGGATTAATCGGTTTGGCAAGATAGGCGTCCCCGCCGGCCAAAATGCCATCGGTGAAAGATTGGTCATCGGTATGACTGGTCAGAAAAATGATGGGAAACCAGTCTGCTTTTTTTATGTCTCGGATGATTTTAGTGGTTTGTACGCCGTTTAATCCGGGCATTTCCACATCCATTAAAATTAAGTCGACACCATGCTTGGCAATATAGTCTAGGGACTGTTCGCCGTTTTCCGCATAAACTAGTTCATGGCCTAGGTTCTCCAAGTATAAAGATACAACTTGTCTGATGGTTTTACTGTCGTCAACTACTAAAATTCTCATTAATACCAATAATTTAATTATTTGAATTATCCGTTTAATTTTAGTTTAAATTCTCAATTAAAAAGAAATTGATTGAAAAATACAAATCAATCTCATATGCTCCATTCGCTTTATTAAATTTACATGACAAGTATCTTTGTTTTCTTATCCCTCAAATAAACA
>Ga0181528_10000464_pt1 | contig 29115 bp, 24 predicted proteins | sample PEATcosm2014_Bin_47_FD_119742 | JGI IMG/M metagenome (GOLD analysis project Ga0181528, IMG submission 119742) | Peatland microbial communities from MTU Mesocosm Facility, Houghton, MI, USA - PEATcosm2014_Bin10_10_metaG | ecosystem: Environmental > Terrestrial > Soil > Wetlands > Peat | place...
CACGGGGGGCCGGCCGGCGCCGCGGGCGAGGCGGGCCGGAAAGGTCTCGCAGAGCAGTTCGGCCCCGGCCGAGGCGGCCAGGTCGGCCACCGCCTCCAGGGTCGGTCCCGAGCAGGCCCGGCCACCGATGAAGATCGCGCATCGCTGGCCCGAGCGGAGGGCGGCCGCGGCCGCCTCCACCACGCCGGGGTCGGGCGCGCCACCGTCGGCGGGTCCGGTCCCCACCGTCCCGGACGCCCGGACCGGCACCCCGCCGTCCGACCACGACACGTCCGCCGGAAGGATGAGGGTGGCCACCGATCCGGGCGGACCGTGGGCCGCGACGAGTGCGTCGCGGGCGTCGATGCCCACCGACTCGGTGAACTCCGTGGTCCGCACGAACGGCGAGACGTTGCGCGCCACCGTGGCGATGTCCGACTGCAGCTGGGCGTCGTACCGACGGTGGGAGAGGGCGTGGTCGCCGACGATGTTCATCACCGGACTGTGGGCCCGCCGGGCGTTGTGGAGATTGGCCAAGCCGTTGCCCAGGCCGGGGCCGAGGTGGAGCAGCGTGGCGGCCGGTCCGCCCCGGATCCGGGCGTAGCCGTCCGCCGCGCCGGTCGCCACCCCCTCGAACAGGGCGAGGACGCCGTGCATCCCGGGCTCGTCGTCGAGCGCGGCGACGAAGTGCATCTCGGAGGTGCCGGGGTTCATGAAGCAGGTGTCGACCCCGTGGTCGAGGAGGGTCCGGACGAGGGACCGGGCACCGTTCACGGATGGGCTCCTTCGAGAGGGGGGAGGGCCAGGACCTTCCCCGGGTTGAGGATGCCTTCGGGGTCGAAGGCCACCTTGATCCGGCGCATGAGATCGAGTTTGACGGGGTCCTCGAGATCGGTGAAGGAGTCCAGTTTGGCCGTGCCGATGCCGTGCTCCCCCGAGACCGCCCCGCCGTGGGCGATGCCGGCCGCGAGGATGTCGTGGACGAGCCCGTGCCGGACGTCGGGGTCGGGCTGGAACACCGAGAGGTGGACGTTGCCGTCGCCGGCGTGACCGCACCCCACGACGAGGGAGCCGGTCGCGGCGGCCAGGTTCCCCACGTCGGCCAGGTAGGTCGGGATGGAGGCCCGGGGCACCACCACGTCGACGATGTCGTCGGCGCCGGCGGCCTTGGATGCCCAGAAGGCGTTCTCCCGGGCCGAGATCAGCGCGTGACCGGCGGCATCGGGCAGGACGTAGACGTCGAGCGCCCCGAGCTCCGCCAGTCGGACGGCCAGTGCCGCGGTGTCCTCCTCGAGCCGGTCGGCGTGGTGGTCCTCGAGGACGATCACCAGATAGGCGAGGGCGTCCTGGCGGACGTCGTCGGGGATGCCGAGGTCGATGCCGGCGTTGGCCGTGATCCCGGCCATGGAGATCATGTCGATGTACTCGACCAGGAGCGGGCCCACGCCACTGGCCACCACCGGGGCGACGGCGCCGGCCACGAGCTCCATGGTGGCGAAGGGGGCGAGCAGGGTGGACTGGTGGTCGGGCCGCGGATGGAGGCGCAGGATCGCGCGGGTTACCAGGGCCAACGTCCCCTCGGACCCGATGACGAGCTGGGTCAGGTCGTAGCCGCTGGTGGCCTTCACGAACCGGCCTCCGGTGGTGATGACCTCGCCGGTGCCGAGGACGGCCTCGAGGCCGAGGACGTGGTGCCGGGTGACCCCGTACTTTACGGCCCGCATTCCCCCGGCATTGGTCGAGACGTTGCCTCCGAGGCTGGCCGACTGCTCCCCGGGGAACACCGGGTAGACGAGGCCCAACGGGGCCAGCGCCGCATCCAGCTGGGCCAGGGTGACCCCGGGCTGGACCACCGCCACCTGGTTGGCCGTGTCGATCTCCTCGATGACGGCCATGCGTTCGAAGGAGACCACGATCCCGCCCTCGACCGGGATCGACGCGCCGGACAACCCGGTACCCGAACCCCGGGCCGTGACCGGCACGCCGAGCTCCGCGGCGACGCGGACGACGGCGGCGACCTCCTCCGTCGTGGCGGGGCGCGCCACGGCCAGGGGTCGTACGGGGGTGAGACCCAGCCCCTCGTCGTGGCAGAGGTCGTCGGAGACGGCGCCGCCGACGTCGACATGGTCCGGGCCGCAGATGGCCGCCAACCGGTCCGTGATCATCGTCCACCCCCTCGGTACGCCATGACCCGACCCCCTCCCGACGGCCCGGCTACACGCTAACCCGTGGTGACGGCGCCCCCGGGGGCCGACGCGGCGCCCGACGCGCCGCCGGGTTCCGAATGGGAGCCGGCGGACCGGGCCGGTAGTCTGTTCGCCGTGCCGACGAGTGCCGGGGTCCCGGCCGTGACGATGGGGATGCGCGACGGACAGCGCCTCGGGTTCACGCTGCACAACCTGATGACCCACTGGGACACCAGCCCCTTCGCGATCCTGACGCTGGTCACCGTGGTCGTCGTGGGCGCCTGGTACGTCCAGTCGTCCTGGGCCCTGTCGGCCCGGGGTCGGACGTGGAGCCGCTGGCGGACCGCCTCGTTCCTGACCGGCCTGGTGATGATCGACCTCGCGCTCCAGTCGTCGGTGGCGAGCTACACGATGGGCTACTTCGAGGCCCACATGGTCCAGCACCTCCTGCTCATGGTGATCGCCCCGCCGCTGGTGGCCATGGGGGCGCCCATGACCCTCGCCCTGCAGACGTCGAGCCGGCCGGTCAAGACGCGACTGTTGCGGGTCCTCAACTCGCGGGAGTTCCGGTGGTGGAGTCACCCGCTCCCGACCGCGGCGTTCTACTACGGCGGGATGTTCGTGTTCTTCCTCACCTCGGCCCTGGGCGTCGCCATGAGCCACATGTGGGTGATGGACCTCGTGAACATCGCGTTCCTGACCGCGTCGCTGCACTTCTGGTGGCCGATCGTCGGCATCGACTACATCCCGCACTGGCGGATGGGCCACGGGACGAAGATGGTGGTCCTCCTGATCGGCGTGCCCGTGGAGTCGTTCCTGGCCCTCGCCCTCCTCACGATGACGAGACCCGCGGCGCCGATGTACACGCTGGCCAGTACGCATGCCGGCGCCGGCATCCTCTGGGTGGGCGCGGAGATGTTCACGTTCCTCGCCCTGATCCCGGTGTTCCTGCAGTGGCTGCGCTTCGAGGGCCGCCAGACCTCCCGGATCGACGCCGAGCTGGACGCGTCCTACGCCGAGGCCGGTTCTACACTCACCCCGGTCGACTACGGCGACCTGCGACGCTGAGTCGTCGGCGCCCCGGGATCAGGTGGACGAGAAGGTGTAGGTGAAGGGGATCGCCTTCGGCGCGTCGCTGAAGGCGCTCTTCCCCTTGATGCTGATGCCGATGAGGACGGCCGACGAGCCGACCTCCACGGTCATCGTGCCCACCGCGGGGATCGAGATGATCTTGCCGGCCTCCTGCACCCCGGCCACCAGCGGCACGGCCGCCGACGAGCTGGTGATCTGGACCCAGCACGGACCCGAGGTCGCCACCACCACGTCATAGTGCTTGGTGGCCACCGTGTACGACGCGCCGGACGCCGTGGTGCCGGCCGGCTGGACGGGGAAGGTCTGGTGGGTGGCCGGGGTGGTGGTGGCCGTGGACGAGCCTCCGCCCGACGGCGACCCGGCCGCCGAGCCGGCGGGCACGACCCGCAGGATGTGCGCGTCCGCCAACGTCGCGGGGTGGACGGCGAGGAGGACGGAGCCGACCGCCACCACCAGTACGAGTACGGCGGCGATCCAGGTCATGACCTTCAGCCAGCGGGGGGCGTTCATGCGGCGGCGGGCCCGGGCCACCTGGCGGCGGCCCTTGCGGAGATCGGAGCGGGGCAGCACCGGGAACGTCCCGGTCGGCGGGCCGGTGTCCATGTCACGGCGCGAGGCGCGCGTGCCACCGGACGTGGAGGTCGAGCGGCTGCCCACCTGGGGGACCTCGCCCGTCTCGGTGAAGGCCCTGAGGTGGTCGGGGCCGGCCGTGACCGCCGCGCCCACGCTGGTCAGAGCCGGCGTGGCCCGGGTCGCGGACAGGTCCTGGAAGGACTCGCGTTGGGCGATGAATCGGGTCGCCAGGTCGTCCCCGTCCAGTCCGAGCAGGGTGGCGTAGCGCCGGAGCGTGGAGAGGGCGAGCACGTCGTCGGGCAACGCCTCCATGTCGTCGTGCTCGAGCGCCTCGATCTGGGTGATGGGACGACCCAGGCGGTCGTGCACGGCGAGCAGGTCGAGGCCGCGCTCCACCCGCACACGGCGGAGCTCCGTCCCGACCGAGCCGGCCGAGGGGTCCAACCGCTCGTCTTGACCTCCACCGCCTCGGCGGGTCGTTCCGCCCCGTGGCCGGCTCACCTGGTCTCTCCTGACATGGTCCTACCCTCCAGCGTACCTGTCGGGGTGCGCACACCGGCTGACGAGGCCGGACGGGGTGACCAACGGGAATGTTGCGCGCACAACTAGTGTTGTGCTCTGGGAGTGTAGGGGCGGCCGCAGATCGGTCGCCCGCCGAGTGTGAGGAGTGACGATGCCTGCTGTGACTGTGGACGATGTGCTGACCCTGCCCCGGGTGGGGCGCCCCGACCCGACGACGTCCACCGACCGCGCGGTGCTGTCCGTGACCACCGCGCCGGGTGGACTCGAGGGCGAGGGGTTCCCGGTGCGGAGGGCGTTCGCCGGCGTCGACCGCGCCGTGCTCGACCCGTTCGTGCACATGGACCAGATGGGGGAGGTCGAGTACGCCCCGGGCGAGGCGAAGGGCACGCCGTGGCACCCGCACCGGGGCTTCGAGACCGTGACCTACATGATCGACGGCACCTTCCGGCACATGGACTCGATCGGCGGGGGTGGCCTGATCACCAACGGCGACACCCAGTGGATGACCGCCGGATCGGGGATCCTCCACATCGAGGCCCCACCCCGTGAGCTCGTCGACTCGGGCGGGCTCTTCCACGGCATCCAGCTGTGGGTGAACCTGCCGAAGGCGGCCAAGATGATCGATCCTGCGTACCAGGACATCCGGGGGGGCGACGTGGCACTGGCCACCACATCCGACGGTGGGGCGCTGCTGCGCCTGATCGCGGGTGGACTCGGGGGCAACCAGGGCCCCGGCTCGACCCACTCGCCGATCACGATGGTCCATGCCACGGCGGCCGCGGGCGCCTCGGTCACGCTGCCGTGGGACCCGGGATCCAACGCACTGCTGTACGTGCTGTCCGGCGACGGCTCGGTCGGCGAGGAGCGCCGCCCGGTGACCAGCGGACAGCTGGCGGTCTTCGGACCCGGCGACTCGCTCACCTTCGGAGCTTCGTCCACGCCGTCGGGGCGCACCCCGGACCTCGACGTCCTCGTACTCGGGGGTCGTCCGATCGGCGAGCCGGTGTACGCCTACGGCCCGTTCGTGATGAACACCCGGGCGGAGGTCGCCCAGGCGTTCGACGACTTCCAGGCCGGCCGCATGGGCCGGGTCCCCGACCACTATTCGGGGTTCTGAGCCCGGGTCAGCTGGAGGGGCACGCCCTCGGGTCCCAGGGCTGGAGCGGGGTCACCGCCGCAGTGGGCGCCTGGAACGCCGCCCCGGTCGACGGGGTGGTGGTCGTGGTGGTGGGCGCCGTGGTCGTGGTCGAGCCGGCCGCGGCCGGGGGGGTGTCGACGCTGAACTGCGTGCCGGTCACCACCGTGACGTCGGCCCCGTCGGCGGTCGGGCCGAGGGCGGTGATCACCGACCCCGAGAGCGACGCGGCCACGGCCTGGGCGGCGGCCTGGTCGGCGGCGGTCTTCTGGCTGTAGTACACCACCGTCTCGGCCTCGGACCCCACCGGTGTCGAGTCGCCCACGCCCAGCACCTTGTACCCGAGGGCCGTCAGGGCGGCGCCGGTGGTCCCGGCCTGCCCGCTGACCCCCGATCCGTTGAGTACCGACACGGTGACCGCCGACGGGGCGGGCAGGCTCCGGCCGGTCATGGTGTCGGTGCCGGGACCCACGCCGAGGAACCGGTCGATGACCTGATCGTCCTGGACGTTCGACGGGAACTCGATGTCGCCGTAGGAGCCACCTTCGTAGACGTAGGACCCGAACTGGTCGACCTGGACCGGCAGGGTCAGCTGAGGCGCCGAGCTGGGGTCCACCCCGTGGAAGTCGAGGACGAGGTTGAGCATGTCGGACGTGGAGAACTGCCGGTCGACCTCGAGCTGCGGGGCCACGGAGTTGATGAGCTGTCCATCGGTGATGGGGTTCGACAGCCCGTTCTTGGCCACGGCCGTGCCGAGCACCCTCAGGAACTCGTGGTCGCGGCGGATGCGGGCCAGGTCACTCTGGGCCTCGAACGGCCAGTCCTCGGGCACGTCCGACGTGACCCCCGGCCCCTTGTACTGCAGGTGCCGGGCCCGCACCACCTGGAGCGCGTGGTAGCCGTCGAGCTCGATGCAGCCCGGCGTGAGGACCTTGAGCCCCGAGTAGGCGTCGAACACCGGCTCGGGAAAGTACATCTTCACCCCTCCGAGGTCGTTCACGACGTTGGCGAACGTGTCGAAGTTGAGGACGACGTAGTGCTGGATGGGGATGCCCAGGTCCTCGTTGATGGCCGCGACCAGCTGGCTCGGGCCCTCGTAGAGGGCGGCGTCGATCTTGTTGGCACCCTCGGCCCGGGCGTTGGGAACGAAGAGGTCACGGGGGATGGACAGGATCGACAGTCCGTGGGTGGCGGGGTTCAGGTGGAGGATCATCACGACGTCGCTGTTGACGCCGTTGACCCCTTGCGAGCACAGGCCGTAGGCGAGGTTCTGGGTGGTCAGGGCGCACCGGTCCGTCGAGCCCACCAGCAGGATGTTTTCCGTGCCGGCGTCGGCGCCCGACGTCGGGACGTCGACCAGTCCCTTCACGTCGAGCCGGTGGATCTTGCCGTTGATGTACCAGGCGTAGCCGGCGGTCCCGCCGACTACGACGATGATGACGAGGCCCACCACCCCGAGGACCCACCAGAGCCGCCGGTGGCGCGGACGGGAGTGGCGGCCCCGACCCCCGCCGGCGCGGGCCACCTCGTCGCCGAGGGCACGCAGGCCGCTCTCGTCGAAGGTGGGGGAGCCGGCGACACGACCGGTCGGGCCCGCGGGCGGAACGGCCCCGGGGTCCTCTGGACCGTGGGAAGTCATGGCGCACCACGTTACCGATCCGACCCGCACGATTGGTGGCAGGCGGGTGAACGCCCAGCTCAGCCGGGGGGACCTGCGCTCGTCACCGGAGCGGGGGTGGCCACCTCGAAGTCGGCGTCCCGGAGGCGCAGCGTGTCCCACCAGTAGCGGACGGTCCACGTCGGCCAGTTGTTGGTGATCCGTCCCGCCGCATCCTTGTACCAACTCGTGCAACTGCCGGCCCACGCCGTCCGGTCCATGAGGCGCTGGGTGCGACGGTCGTCGCGCGCGTAGGCCCGTTCCCGGACGGAGACCGTGGCCCCCGCCGTCCCCTTCGTGGCCCGGGTCTGGGCGGCCAGCGCCTGGAGGACGAGGTTCAGCTGGCGCTCCACCATGAACAGGATCGAGTTGTGGCCGAGGTTGGTGTTGGGCCCGTAGAGGACGTAGCAGTTCGGGAAGCCGGCGATCGTGGCGCCGAGGTAGGCGTGCGCCCCGTCGGACCAGGCATCGGCCAGTTTCCGACCGTCCACCCCCGTCACGGGGATGTGGGACAGGAATGCCGTGGTGACGAACCCCGTGCCGTAGATGAGGACGTCGGCGGGATGCCGGCCACCGTCCGCCGTGACCACGGCGTCGGCCTCGACACGCACCACGGGGGCGTCGACCACCGTCACGTCGGGGCGCAGGAGGGCCGGGTACCAGTCGTTGGAGATCAGGATCCGCTTGCAGCCGACCGGGTAGTCCGGGACGACCGCGTGCTCGGGCAGGCGCTCGTTCACGACCTCGTCGCGGATGCCCTTGCTGAACAGCTGCTGGAGCTTGCGACCCGCCCACCCGTCACGCCGGAACGAGATCCAACGCGCCTCGAGGCTCCAGTAGATCCACCAGCGGTAGGCCGTCCGCAGTGGACCGATGTGCCGCAGCGCCCGACGGACGGTGGTCGGGTAGGCCCGGTCCTTCTTCGGGGCGACGTAGCTGGGACTGCGCTGGAACACGGTGGTGGAGGCCGCCGCCGCGGCCACCGGCGGCACGAACTGGATGGCACTGGCCCCCGTCCCGACCACGGCCACCCGACGGCCCGTCACGTCGACGGAGTGGTCCCACCGGGCGGAGTGCCACGAGGGCCCGGCAAAGCTGTCGAGGCCCTCGACGTCGGGCACGTGGGGACGGTTGAGCTGCCCGCAGGCGAACACCACCGTGTCGGCCACGATCGGGTGCGCCCCCGTGGCGTCGCGGACCTCGAGATGCCAGCGGTCGTCGGTCCCGTCGAAGCGGGCGTCCGTGACGGTCGTACCCAGTCGCAGGTGGGGGGCGAGGTGGTACCGGTCGACGAGATCCTCGGCGTAGCCCAGGATCTCGGGCTGCCCGGCGAACCGGCGTGACCAGTCGGTCTTCGGCGCGAAGGAGAAGGAGTAGAGGTGGGAGGGGACGTCGCACGCCGCACCCGGGTAGGTGTTGTCGCGCCAGGTCCCGCCGACGCCGTCCGACTGTTCGATGATGGTGAAGCTGCGGACACCGGCCCGGACGAGTTGTATCGCAGCGGCCAGTCCCGACAGCCCGCCCCCGACGATGGCCACGGTCGGCGGTGGACGACCCTCGACCCGGGCGCGGCGCACCTCCCGCCGGAACGCCTTGAGCCCGATGTCCAGTGCCACGACCGTCCTCCACTCTGCACGTCCACCGCGTGGACGGCGCGCGACGACCCTACCGGGGTGCGAAACGGGACGCGGGAGCGTGGCGGGCGGCGTGCACGACCGGGCCGGACGGTCGCGACGGCCGTCCTCGGGGGCACGGATCGGAGCCGGTCCGACCAGGTCAAATACTCTAGACACATCAGGGCGCGGGTGTTACGTTGCCGCTAATCACGAGGGGACCACGACCGCAGTTCGACGTCATCGTCCGATTCATCCACGAGAAAGAGGACGCCGGTGCCTGAGGGAATTGAACCGATCGAGATCGAACCGGAGCACCTCGGGGTGCGGACCGACGAGGAGATGCTGGCGGAGCTCGGGTACAAACAGGAGCTGAGCCGCTCCTGGTCGGGCTTCTCGAACTTCGCCATCTCGTTCTCGATCATCTCGATCCTGGCCGGCTGCTTCACGACCTTCTCGAGTGGCTGGAACGGTGGTGGTCCCGCCGCCATCGCCTGGGGCTGGCCGATCCTGGCGGCGCTCATCCTCTGCATCGGACTCTGCCTCGCCGAGCTGGTGTCCGCCTACCCGACGTCGGGGGGGATCTACTGGTGGGCGTCCAAGCTGGGCGGCCCGAAGGCCGGGTACTACACCGGCTGGCTGAACCTGATCGGCCTGCTGGCCATCGTGGCGTCCGTGGCCTACGGCTGCGCCACGTTCCTCGACCTGACGCTCGGCTTCTTCTCGACCAGCTGGCACTCGGGGAGCCTGAACACGATCTTCCTCTTCTTCATCGCCATCCTGGTCATCGCCGCCGTCGTGAACATCTTCTCGAGTCACCTGCTGGCCATGGTGAACAACGTCTCGGTCTGGTGGCACGTGTTCGGCGCCGCGGCCGTCATCCTGATCCTGGTCTTCGTGCCCCATCACCACGCCAGTGCCTCGATGGTGTTCACCTCGACCGTCAACAACACCGGCTTCTTCAGCGGGAAGACCCACGGACTGGGGTTCCTGATCGTGGTGCTGCCGATCGGCGGACTGCTGACCCAGTACACGATCACGGGCTATGACGCCTCGGCGCACCTGTCCGAGGAGACGCACTCGGCGGCGGACTCGGCGGCCAAGGGCATGTGGCGGTCGATCTTCTACTCGGCCATCGGCGGTTGGATCCTGTTGCTGGCCTTCCTGTTCGCCGTCCAGGACGAGGCGAAGGTGACGGCGGCCGGCGGTGGCGTGGCCACCATCTTCTCGCAGGCCCTGACGTCACGGTGGGGAGCCATCGTGCTCCTGATCTCGACGGCCGGCCAGTTCTTCTGCACCATGGCCTGCATGACGAGCTGCTCGCGCATGCTGTTCGCCTTCAGCCGGGACGGGGCCGTTCCCGGTCACAAGCACTGGTCGCGCCTGAGCGCCAACCGCGTGCCGGTGGCCGGTGTCATCCTGACCGCCGTCATCGGGGTCATCCTCACCGCACCGGCCCTCATCCCCGTCGACATCAACGGTGCCCCCGTGCCGATCGCCTTCTTCGCCGTCGTGTCCATCGGCGTCATCGGGCTCTACTGGTGCTTCGCCATCCCGATCTGGCACCGCTGGCGGATGGGCGAGAGGTTCAAGCAGGGTGGTTGGAACATGGGCACCAAGTACAAGTGGCTGTGCGTCATCGCCCTCATCGACGTCGTGCTCTGCTCGTTCATGGCCTTCATGCCCACGTCGAACCTGGGTGTCCCGTGGACCACCGGGTTCTCGATGAAGTACGTGAACTACACCATCATCGTCGTCCCGGTGGCGATGATCGCCCTGTGGGTCTACTGGCACCTCTCGGTCAAGAAGTGGTTCACCGGTCCCCGCCAGACGATCAACATGACGGATGAGGAGCTGGCCAAGGGGATCTGACGCCGGCCCTCGGCACGATGCCGGACCGATCAGGTGATGCCGGTCCGGAGGGCTATCCGGACACGGTCGGACCGGAAGATGTCGCGGGCGTACTCGACGGCCAGGCCCGCCGAGGTGAATGCCGTGCGGGTGATCAGCATGAGCGCGGACCCCGGCTCGACGGCCAGCAGCTCGGCCTCGTCGTCCCGGGCGATGACCGGCTCCAGGTCCTCGTGGGCGGAGGTGGGCCGTTGGCCGTAGACCCGGGTGAGGAGCGTGTACAGCGAGCCCGAGAGACCGTGGTCGAGCAGGTCGGGGAAGGGACCGGTCGGGAAGTACGAGCGCTCGACGGCGAGGGGCTCACGCCGGGCCGTGCGGACGCGCACGATCTCGTGGACCGGTGTGCCGCGCTGGATCCCGAGCGCCGTGGCCGCCGTCGCATTGGCGGGAACGGTCGCCGCGGACACCACCCGGGCGCCCGCCCGCAGGTTGGACCTCCGCATCTGCTCGGTAAAGCCGGCCATCCCCGTGAGGTCGCACTCGATGCGGGGTTCACGCACGAAGGTGCCGCCGAGCCGGCCGGTCTTGCGCTCCAACGTGCCCTTGCCCTCCAGGGTCGCCAGGGCCTGGCGCAGGGTCATGCGACTCACACCGAGGGAGGCGGCGAAGGTGTCCTCGCGCGGGAGGCGGTCGCCCGGCACCAGGTCACCGCGACCGATCAGCTCGGTGAGCCAGCGGGCGATGGTGGCGTGGGCGGGGATACCGTCCGGGGGAGGGAACGTGGGCGCGCCGGCCAGCCAGTCCAGAGGGGTCTCCGCGCGCGTCACTGCGGGGATGCTAGCGGGATCGTCCCCGGGACCACGGTCCTGTAGGTTCTGTCTAGACCGGGACCCTCTGCAGCGACCTGCCGGGGGTCGTCGACGGCCGGGCGACCAGCGTGCACCTAGGGGAGACATGGACGGAACAGGAGCGGGGGCACCGGCCGGGATCGGATCGACGCTCCCTCCGTCCCTCTGCGACGCGGTCGACGTTCTGCGGGGCCGTCCCCTGCGGATCAGCCGGCTGGCCGGTGGACTCACCAACCGGAACTTCCGGGTGGTGACCCCCGAGGGTGCCTACGTGGTCCGCATCGCCGGACCGGGATCGGGCGCGTTGGCCATCGACCGCGACAACGAGTACCGGAACTCGGTCATCGCCGCGGGCACCGGCGTCGGCGCGTCGGTCCACGCCTACGTACCCGACGAGTCGGCCCTGGTCATCGGCTTCATCGAGGGCCGGACGCTCCGCGACGAGGACTTCGACTCGCCGGGGATCCTCGACCGCGCCGCGGCCGCGTGCCGACGTCTCCACACCGGTCCGCGCTTCGTCAACGACTTCGACATGTTCGACATCCAGGCCGGGTACCTCCGGATCGTCCTCGACCAGGGGTACCGGCTGCCCGCCGACTACCTCGAGCACGCGGACGCGGTGGAGCGCATCCGGGGTGCCTTGGCCGTCCGGCGGGGGCCCACCGTGGCCTGCAACAACGACCTGCTGGCCGGCAACTTCATCTACGACGGGGCCACGATCCGTCTGATCGACTACGAGTACTCGGGCAACAACGACCCCTGCTTCGAGCTCGGGAACATCTGGAGCGAGTGCCACCTGTCCGACGACCAGCTCGAGCACCTGATCACCGCCTACCACGGCCGGTTCCTCGTCAACCGCCTGGCCAGGGCCCGGCTGCAGGGGCTGATGGGCCAGTACGGATGGACGCTGTGGGCCTCGATCCAGGAGGCGACCAGTGACATCGACTTCGACTTCTGGCCGTGGGGCATGGAGAAGTACGAGCGGGCGGTGGCGACGTTCCGCGGTCCGGACCTGGACCGACTGATCGAGGACGTCCAGCGGTCCGACTGACGGGCCGCCCACCCATCCGAACACCGACGCGACGACGAGGACGAAGCCACATGAGCACCGACAAGGGACTGCCCGACCGGGCGGACGTGGTCATCATCGGCGGTGGCATCGTCGGGACCAGCGTCGCGTACCACCTCACCCGCATGGGGCGCACCGACGTGGTCCTGATCGAGCAGGGGCAGCTGTCCTCGGGCACCACCTGGCACGCGGCCGGCCTGCTGGGCCAGCTCCGGGCGACGGAGGGAGGGACCCGGCTCGTCCAGTACTCGGCGCAGCTCTACAGCGAGCTGGAGGCGGAGACGGGGCTGGCCACGGGCTTCAAGCGGTGTGGGGGCGTGACGGTGGCCCGCACCGAGGAGCGCATGGTGCAGCTGCGCCGTACGGCGGCCACGGCCGAGGTCTACGACCTCGAGTGCGAGCTGATCAGCCCCGACCGTGCCCGCGAGCTCTATCCGCCACTGGCCGTCGAGGACCTGGTGGGTGCCATCTGGCTACCGGGTGACGGCACCGCCAACCCGGTCGACGTGACCGCGTCGCTGGCCCGCGGCGCCCGCGACCGTGGTGCCCGAGTCTTCGAACGGACCCGGGTGATCGACATCGACCAGCAGGACGGTCGGGTCACCGGTGTGACCACCGACCGGGGACGGGTCGAGGCCGAGGTGGTGGTCAACTGCGCGGGGCAGTGGGCCAAGGCGGTCGGCGCGTTGGCCGGGGTCAACGTCCCGCTGCACTCGGCCGAGCACTTCTACGTCGTGTCCGAGCAGATCGACGGGGTGCACCCGCAGCTCCCCATCCTGCGCGACCCCGACGGGTACACCTACTTCAAGGAGGAGGTGGGCGGCCTGGTCATCGGGGGCTTCGAGCCCGAGGCCAAGCCGTGGGTGGCACCGGACCAGCTGCCCTACCCCTTCGAGTTCCAGTTGCTCGACGAGGACTGGGACCACTTCTCGGTCCTGATGGAGAGCGCCCTCGAGCGGATCCCCGCCCTGCGCGACACCGGGATCCGCAAGTTCTACAACGGGCCCGAGAGCTTCACGCCCGACAACCAGTTCATCGTGGGGGAGGCTCCGGAGCTGGCCAATTTCTTCGTCGGCGCCGGGTTCAATTCGGTCGGCATCGCCTCCGCGGGCGGCGCCGGGCGGGCCCTGGCCGAGTGGATCGTCGAGGGCGAGCCCACCGTCGACCTGGTGGCCCAGGACATCCGCCGGTTCGCCCCCTTCAACGGGAACAACCAGTGGCTCCACGACCGGGTGGGCGAGATCCTCGGCCTCCACTACGAGATCCCGTGGCCGAACCGGGAGCTGGTGACGGCCCGGCCCTTCCGGCGGTCACCTGTGTACCACCTGCTCGAGGCCTCCAACGCCCAGTTCGGCTCCAAGATGGGCTGGGAGCGGGCCAACGTGTTCGCCCCTCGGGGCGAGGACCCGGTCCTCGGGTACACGTGGGACCGGCCGAACTGGCTCCCCTGGTCGGCGGCCGAGCAGGAGCACACGCGCCACGCGGTCTCGCTGTTCGACGAGTCGTCGTTCGGAAAGCTCCTGATCACCGGCCGCCATGCCGAGCCGGTGCTCCAGCGCCTGTGCACCGCCGATGTGGCCGTGCCCGTCGGTCGTGCCGTCTACACGGGGATGCTCAACCGGCGTGGCGGCTACGAGGCGGACGTCACCGTCACCCGGTTGGCCCGTGACCGCTACCTCCTCGTGACCAGCTCGGCCTCGGTGGTGCGGGACCGGTCGTGGATCGAGCGCCACGTGGCGCCCGACGAGCACATGGCCGTGGTCGACGTCTCCTCCTCCATGGCCGTCTACGGCGTCATGGGACCGCGATCGCGCGAGCTGCTGCAACGGCTCACCCGGGCCGACCTGTCCGCCGGCGCGTTCCCGTTCGCGACCGGGCGGGAGCTCGACCTCGGCCACGCCACGGTGTGGGCCACCCGGATCACCTACGTGGGTGAGCTGGGCTGGGAGCTCTACGTCCCGACCGAGTTCGCCGTCGGGGTCTACGAGCTCCTGGTGGAGGCCGGTTCCGACGTGCCGGTCCGGCCGGCCGGGTACTACGCCATCAACTCCCTGCGCCTCGACAAGGGGTACCGCGCCTACGGCGCCGATCTGACCCCTGACCACAACCCCGTGGAGGCCGGGCTCCGCTTCACCTGCAAGCTCGACACGGACATCGGGTTCGTCGGGCGGGCGGTCGTGGAACGGGCCGTGGCCGAGGGCCCGCGCCGGCGCCTCGTGTCGTTCCGGCTGCTGGACCCCGAGGCCATGATGTGGGGTGGAGAGCTGGTGCTACGGGACGGCGTCCCCGCCGGGCAGGTCACGTCGGTGGCCTGGTCCGCCACGCTGGGCGCATGCGTCGGCCTTGCCTACGTGTGGTGCGCCGACCGCGGTCCGGTCTCGCCCTCGTTCATCGCGGAGGGCACCTACCAGCTCGACGTCGGCGGTCGACGGCTGGCGGCGGACGTCGGGCTGAAGGCCCCGTACGATCCGGGCAACGGGCGCATCCGGTCGTGAGCGGGCCCGTCCCGGGGGCTTGCCCCGATCGTCGACGTTCACCAGACTCGACGACGTGACGGACACACCCTCGGAACCCCCGGCCCCGGGTGACGCCGGAGGCGGCGCGCGGGCCCGACTGACCAGGGCCCGGGCGGCGTTCGCCCGGAGCCTGCGCAACCTGCTCGCGCCCGACGGTCTGCCCTCGGGGGCGTCGGACGAGCTCGAGGCGGCGTTGGGCGATATCGGGCGGGAAGCGCTCACGCCCGGTCCGGGGCGGCTCCGGCGCGTCCGGGCCGAGGTGGCCGCGGCGCCGCCCCGCATGCTGGACTGGATGTCCACGCAGGTCATCGACCATCCGGCGGCGGTCTACGACGTGGCCGGCGTGGAGGCCCTGGCCGGACGCCAGACCAAGTCGATCCAGACGGCGGTGGGTGCACTGCAGCTGGCGCTCGTGGGGGCGGCGTCGGCGTCGACGCTCGAGGGAGGCCCGTTCCTCGCCCTGGCCATCGACGGTGTCGTCGGCCAGGTGGCGGCCGTGGTGCACGGGGTGTGCGACTGGTACACCACCGGCTCGTTCCTGGTGCGCCGGTTGGACACCCTCGGGATCCGGGCCGACGTGGGCGAGGTCCGTCGACTCACCAACGCGGCCCTCATGTCCAAGGGGAGCGCGATCGACGGGCGGATGCTGGCCCGGTCCACCGAGCTGCGCCTGATCCGCCGGTGGTCGGGCAACGGACTGGTCGACGCGCTGCCCTTCGGCTCCTCGCTCGGCAAGGCGGCGGTCAGAGCGGTGGGCAGGATCGACCACTCCGACCTGGATGCCCTGGTGGCCACCCTCCGGTCCGAGCCCCTCCCACCGGGTCACTGACACCCTTCCCCGGGTGGCCCGTCGGCAGGTCGGAAGCGCCGAAGGGTCAGAGCACCTTGGCCAGGAACGAGCGGGTGCGATCGTGCTGCGGGTCAGTCAGGACCCGTGTCGGGTCCCCCTGCTCGACGACCACGCCGCCGTCCATGAAGACGACGGTGTCGCCCACCTCGCGGGCGAACCCCATCTCGTGGGTGACGACGATCATGGTCATGCCTTCGCCGGCGAGGTCGCGCATCACGTCGAGCACATCGCCCACCAGCTCGGGGTCGAGGGCGGACGTGGGCTCGTCGAACAGCATCAGCTTGGGGTCCATGGCCAGGGCGCGGGCGATGGCCACCCGTTGCTGCTGGCCGCCCGAGAGCTGGTTCGGGTAGCTGTCGACCTTGTCGGCGAGGCCGACCCGGTCCAGCAGGTCCCGGGCCCGGTCCCTCGACGGCCCCGTCGCCGCCTTCCGGACCCACACCGGCCCCGAGGTGATGTTGTCGAGGACGCTCATGTGGGGGAAGAGGTTGAACCGCTGGAAGACCATGCCGATCTCCGCCCGTTTGGCGCAGACCTCCTTGTCCTTGAGCTCGTGGAGCCGGTGGCCGACCTGGCGGTACCCGACGAGCTCGCCGTCGACGGCCAGCTCCCCACCGTCGATCTTCTCGAGGTGGTTGATGCACCGCAGGAACGTGCTCTTGCCCGAACCGGACGGCCCGATCAGGCAGAGGACCTCGCCCCGGGCGACGGTCATGTCGATGCCCTTCAGGACCTCGAGGCGACCGTAGGCCTTGTGGACACCCCGGGCCTCCACCATCAGTCGACCGCGCCCGGCCCCCGGCGACGGATCAGTCATGGGGAGCCACCCAGGGAGCCTCGGACAGGGCGGGTACGGGCCTCGTGCGGGTGTGGCGCAGCGCCGCGGTCAGGCGCTGGAGCGGCGTGGGCGGCAGCTGACGCGACGAGCCACGCGCGTAGTGCCGCTCGATGTAGTACTGGCCGATGGTCATCACCGACGTGAAGAAGAGGTACCAGAGACTGGCCACGACGAGCAGCGGCACCACCTCGTAGTTCGCATTGGAGATGTTCTGGGTGGCCTGGAACAGGTCCACGCCGGAGATGACCGACACCAGCGAGGTGGTCTTCAGCATCGAGATCGTCTCGTTGCCGGTGGGGGGGATGATGATGCGCATGGCCTGGGGCAGCACGATCCTGCGGAGCGTGAGCCCCTTCGACATCCCGAGTGAGGCGGCGGCCTCGTTCTGACCCTCGTCCACCGAGATGATGCCGGCCCGGACGATCTCGGACATGTAGGCGCCTTCGTTCAGGCTGAGCCCGAGGGCACCCGCCACGAAGGACGTGACCAGTGTCGTCGAGTTGAGGGTGACGAGCGCCGTCCCGAACGGCACCCCGAGCGTCAGGTGCTGGTACAGGTAGCTGATCCCGACGTACCAGAACGTGAGCTGCACGAGCACGGGGGTCCCACGGAAGAACCAGATGTAGACCCACGCCGATCCGGACAGCAGGCGGTTGGGGGAGAGGCGCATGATGGCCAGGACGATCCCGATGATCACGCCGGCCACCATGGCGATGACGGTGAGCTCGAGGGTCACCACGATCCCCCGCAGCACGGGAGTGGCGAACAGGTAGTGACCGACGACGGCCCACTGGAACCGGCCCTCCCGGGTGCCCCCCCGGACGACGTGGGAGAACAGCAGCGTGTTGACCAGCATCGCCACCAGCAGCAGGATGACCGCGCTGGCCACCCACCGCCACGGATGGCGTACGGGGACGACCTTCATGGTCGCCGGGTCCCCGGCCGGGACACCACCGGAGGCCGGGCGAGGGCCGGAGGCGTCCGTCATCGGTCAGCCGGGTGGTCCGTCGGGGGCCTCAGCTGGTGGCGCCGTTGATCGTGGCCGTGGGGATGGCGCCGGCCTGCACGCCCCACTTGGTGAGGATCTGGTTGTACACACCGTTGGAGATGAGCAGGTTCACGGCGTTCTTGACCGGCGCGGCCATGCCGTTCCCCTTGGGGAGCGCGAGGCCGTAGGGGGCGAGGTTGAACGGGGCGCCGCTGTTCTGGAAGACGCCGTTCGAGGTCGCCACGATGTAGGCGGCCACCGGCGAGTCGGCGAAGCCGGCGTCGGCCCGGCCACTCGACACGGCGAGGTTCGCCTCGCTCTGGGTGTTGAAGGTGAGGACGGTGACCGAACCCTTGCCGGTGGCCTTGCACTTGGCGGCCTGGGTGGTGGCGTCCGTCTGCTCCGTGGTCCCGCTCTCGACGGCGACCGAGTGGCCGCAGAGCGAGGCCAGACCGTTGAACGTGGTCGGGCTGCCGGCCTTCACGTAGAACGACTCGCCGGCGCTGAAGTAGTCGACGAAGTCGACGACCTTCTGGCGGGCCAGCGTGTCGGTGAAGGACGAGGCCCCCATGCCGTACTTGCCGGCCACGATGCCCGGGATGATGGTGTCGAAGGTGGCATTGGTCAACTGCGCCTTGAGGCCCATCGTCTGAGCCAGGGCGTTGGCGAGGTCGGCGTCCATGCCGACGATCGTGGTCCCGTCGGGGGCGACGAACTCGTTCGGCGGGTACGTGGCGTCCATCGCCACGACGAGGGTCCCCTTGGACTTGACAGACGACGGCACGCTGGCGGCGATCGTCGAGTTGGCCACCTGCGTCGGGATGACGGTGGTCGGGATCGGCGGAGCGGTCGTCGTCGTCGCCGGGGCCGCGGTGGTCGTGGTCGACGTGCTCGAGTTGCTCGAGCAGGCGGCGGCCAGCACGGCGATGCTGCCGAGGGCCACGGCCACGACGGCCTTCTTCACTCCACGAGTCGACGAGCGCACCGGCGAACCTCCAGATGGGTCTTGGGAAGGACCAAGTGTGCCACGCCGGGCAGGCCGACGTGGATTCCTCGACGGGTCAGCCGGTGGGTACCGGGGCCGTCCCTCCGCCGTGCTCGACCTCGCGGTAGTGCTGTCGCCAGATGAGCCGGTAGAGCCGGGTCCAGCGGGGGATCGAGCGCAGCCCGGGTATGAACGGGAGGATCGCCAACAGGAGCGTGAGGACGATCATGATCGCGAACACCTGGAGGTCCCCGTTGGACGAGGAGTTCATCGGCGGTACCTGGTACCAGAGGGTGTAGAGCCACAGCCACGCCTGCCCCGGGTAGCTGCCCGTCTCGTTCATCATTCCCCACTGGTCACCGCTCAGGTGCTGGTTGTCGGCCAGATTGGCCAGGTACTGGCCGTCGGCGATGAAGAGCAGGGGCTTGGTGTAATCGGTCCCGTAGAACTGCCGGGAGCTCAGCAGGGCTCCGTCGAGTGCGCCGCTTCGCGCCATCGACGTCTCCTCGGCGATCAGCGTCGCCACGGGGCCGTAGTTCCCTCTCGGGACCACGAGCCTGCCGTGGGTGAAGGTGGCGTTGGCCACCGCCTTCTCGTAGGCCGCCGTCCATGCCGCCTGCTGGGTGGCCGACGCCGACTTGTAACTGTTGAGTGCGGCGGTGACCTGCGGGTTGTCCGGAAGTGTCGACAGGGGACCGACAACGAAGTCCTGAGCCGTGTCGATCGGATGGTGGACGCCCATCCATTTGGCCGGGGAGATGGGCCCGATCGACTGGGCCGTCCCGTTCACGTTGTAGGGCGGACCGTAGGTGGCCGTCCCGCTGGTCCCGTCGAGTTCGGTGGCTGCCGTCTGGGCGAAGTCGACGGCATCGGCGGTCGACCACGACCGGACGGTGACCGGCTTGTCGTCGGGCGAGCCGAAGAGCACCGCCAGGCCGACCACGAGGATCACGACGACCACGAGGGCGATGAGGAACTCCTTGGCGAGGTCGTAGGGGGCGTACCGCCCGTGCCAGGCGACGACGTCCCGGTCCACCTTGAACGTGCGTGGCTTCCTGATCTCGTCGCCGGTGCTCATGCTCCCACCTCCGCATCGGCCGTGGCCGGAGCCGGGTCGTCGCCCGGCACCTCACCCTTGGCGGGGAACGGCGGCACGACACCACGCAACCGGACCATCACGACGTGGACCCCGACCAGGGCCAGGACGCAGAGGGGAAGCAGGGTGATGTGCCACATGATCATCTGACCGAAGTTGGTCACGTTGAAGATCGCTCCGGCGCCCGTCGAGTTGATGCCGTCCTTCGCCTGCGTGGAGATCCACTGGGAGTCGAAATTCTGCTGACTCAGGTAGCCCGTGAAGGCCGCTCCCACGGACACCAGGAACGACACCACGCCGGTGATCCAGGTGACCTTACGGCGGCCCCGCCAGGCCGCCATGAAGAACTTGCCCCACAGGTGGACGACCATGGCGAAGAAGAAGACCTCGACGCTCCAGAGGTGCAACGAGTTCACGAAGAGCCCGGTGGACGACACGTGCCACCAGTTCGGTCCCATGATCGCCAGGACGAGACCGGTGGCGATGACCACGAGCAGGGCGCTGACGGTGACGACGCCGAACACGTAGATCCAGCTGGCCACGTAGGCGGGCTGGCGGTCCGGCAGGAGCTTCTGGGGCGGCAGGGCCTCGACGGCCGTGGTCCGGAGCTTGGCGGTCCACTGCCCGGCGTCCTCCGGTCGGTCCGCCGCCTTGTCGAGGTCGGCCTGGTCGGCGCGAACGGTCTTGGGGTCGGTGACGGTCATCGGTCCTCTCCCTTGTGCCCCTTGAAGGGGATCAGGATCGCCGCGAAAAACACGATGATCATCAACAGGATCACCAGGCCATTGGCGTAGGACATCTGGATGAAGCCCCAGTGGATGTAATGGCCCGGCTTGTTCAGGTCGATGAGACTCCCGAACAGGGTGCTGAGCACGATGGCGACGGTCGGCATGGTCGTGACCTCCTCATGGCGAGGCTACGGAGATCTGCGGAGCGCACCCAGGGCCGAAAGTCCCTTGGAATGGGCGTTGTCGGGACCGGGACCGGCGTCCGCCGACACAGCCGGTGGGTAGGTTGGCCGGGTGACGTACCCCGGACCGCTGGAGTTGGGCAGGAGTGTGGTGGTCGGCCCGGGGGCGACCCCGCCGGACGCGTGGGCCGGCGCGCCTCGCCTCGTGGTCGGGCCCGACGACCTGTCCGCACCGTCCGCGGTCGTCGAGGCCCTCCACGCCGCCTGGGCCGGTCGGCGTCCCGTCGTCATCGAACTCGGTGTCGACCCCGACGTCCTCCGGACCCCGGAGCGGTACGCAGGTCCCGTGTACGCACTGGCGCCGGGATTCACCTTCTGGCTCGAGCGCCTCCAGTTCCTCGTCTGGGCGAACGCCTACGACGCCCGGGACGCCGAACCGGTGTGGTGGCACGGGCGGAAGGTGGCCCGACGACTGGCGGAGGAAGGGGTGACCGAGGACGGTCCGGCCGACGTGACCCGGGTGGACGGCACGCCCCTGTGGATCGACGGTGGACCCCCGGACCCCCCGGACCCGGCTGACGGGACGGCCGTGGTGCACCGCTGGACGGCCGAGGCCGGCCGCCTCACCCCGTCCACGAGGCGCCCTCCCGAGGCGGACCTGGCCCCGGACCAGCTGGCGGCGGTCGACCATGCCGCCGGCCCCGCCCGGGTGATCGCCCCGGCCGGATCGGGCAAGACCCGCGTGCTGACCGAGCGCCTGCGCCTGATCGTGCGGCGTGGCACCCACCCCGGGGCCGTCACCGCGCTCGCCTACAACACCCGCGCCGCCGAGGAGCTGCGGTCACGGACGGTCGACGTGCTCGGCCCGGACGGCCCCCACGTGCGCACCCTCAACAGTCTGGCGCTCTGGGTGTGCAACTCCTCCGGGCACTCGGGCCCGGTGCGGGTGCTCGAGGAGCCGGCGGTGCGGGACCTGGTGGGTGAGCTGTTCGAGGTGAAACGCCAGGCCAACACGGACACCACCGCTCCCTTCCTGGCGGCCCTGTCGCTGATCCGGCTGGGTCTGGTCTCCCCCGAGGCCGCCGAGGACGCCTACCCCGACGCCTCGGGCGTCGCCGAGGGATTCGACGGGTTCCGCGCCGCGCTGGCCGAGCGGGGTCAGGTCGACTTCGACGAGCAGATCTACCGGGCCATCGAGATCCTGGTGGGCGACCCGGCCGCCCGGGCGGCCGCCCAGGCCCGCTGCCGCCGCATGCTGGTCGACGAGTTCCAGGACCTGACCCCTGCCCACCTCCTCCTCATCCGACTGCTGGTCGCCCCGGGCTTCGACTGTTTCGGGGTGGGCGACGACGACCAGGTGATCTACGGCTACTCCGGGGCCACCCCGGAGTTCCTGATCGACTTCGAGCGGTACTTCCCGGGGGCGGCCGACCATGCCCTCGAGGTGAACTACCGCTGCCCACCCGCGGTGGTCGACGCCGCCCGCCACCTGCTCTCGTACAACCACGAGCGGGTGGTGAAGACGATCCGGAGCCCGGAGGGTCGCACCGACCCACCCGCGCCGACGGTGGGACTGCTCACCGGATCGGGGCCGGTGCTGGTCGACCGGGTGCCGACCGACCGGCTGGCGGGCCGGGCCGTCGACGTGATCGACGCGTGGCGGGCGTCGGGAGTCGATGCTTCCGACATCGCCGTGCTGGCCCGGGTGAACTCGGCCCTGTTGCCCGTCCAGGTCGCATGCCTCGAGTCGGACGTGCCGTGCACCACGCCACTCACCACCCAGGTGCTCGCCCGCACCGGGATCCGGACGGCCTTCGCCTACCTACGGATCGGCAGCGACCCCGATGCCATCCGCCGCGACGACGTGCGTGACACCGTCCGTCGCCCGTCGCGGGGCATCGCTCCGATGGTCGTGGACATGCTGACCAAGTCGCGGACCACGTCGATCGCCGACATCCGGCGCCTGGCGTCGCGACTGTCGGGTCGGGACGTGCCCAAGCTGCAGGCCTATGCCGACGACCTGGAGGTCGTGACCGCCGCCGCCCGCTCGACGGCCGACGCCCTCGAGGCCATCCGGGTCGGTATCGGCCTCGACGCCACCCTGGACACCCTGGACGCCTCCCGGGCCGGGGCCGACCGGTCGACCCACGCCGACGACCTCGCGGCCCTCGAGTCGGTGGCGGCCTTCCACCCGGATGCCGCCACCTTCGCCCATTGGCTGCGCGAGGTCCTGAGCCGACCTCCGTCGGCGTCCCCCGGGGTCGAGCTGTCGACCGTCCACCGGATCAAGGGGAAGGAGTGGGGTCACGTCCTGGTGGTGGGGGCCTCGGCGGGCCTCTTCCCCCACCGCCTGAGTGACGACGTGGAGGGCGAGCGCCGGGTCTTCCACGTAGCCCTCACCCGGGCCGGCACCCAGGTGGTGGTGTTGGCCGACCAGGACGCGCCGTCGGCCTTCCTGGACGAGCTCGACGGTCACGCACCCCACACGACGCCGTCCCCCGCCACCCGGACCCCGGCACGTCCCGGCCGGGGAGACCGCCGACGTACCGGTGCGTCCCCGGCGCCGGGCGCGGGTCCGGGTGGTCCGGGCGAGGCCGCCCTGCGGGCCTGGCGGACGTCGGTGGCCCGGAAGGACGGCGTCCCGGCGTACGTCGTCCTCAACGACAAGGAACTCGTGGGCATCGCCGAGCGGAATCCCGGGTCCCTCGCCGAGTTGGGCCGCTGCCGCGGCATGGGACCCATCCGGCTCGAACGGTGGGGCGACGAGATCCTGGCCGTTCTCGAGGGCGCCACCGCCGCCGGGTCCTGATCGGGGCGACGGTTCGCCCGTACCGCTCCGGGGCCCGGGGACCTACCGTGGGTGGGGCCCGCAGGCCCGCTGTCGTGAGGAGCATCCATGGAACTCGGTATCCACTTCGCCAACTTCACCCTTCCGGGGGGACCTGGTGCGATCGGGGGGCACCTGGCTGACACCGCCGCGGCCGCGGAGGCCTCGGGGTGCACGACGTTCACCCTGATGGACCACTACTTCCAGATGGAGGAGTTCGCCGACCGCCACGAGCCGATGCTCGAGGGCTACACGGCCCTGGGGTACCTGGCCGGCCGGACCGAGCACCTGCACCTGGGCCTGATGGTGACCGGCGTGACCTACCGCCACCCGGGGCTGCTGGCCAAGATCGTCACCACGCTCGACGTGGTCTCGGGCGGTCGGGCCCAGCTCGGGATCGGCGCCGCGTGGTACGAGAAGGAGCACCTCGGGCTCGGCGTGCCGTTCCCTCCGACGTCGGAGCGGTTCGAGCGCCTGGAGGAGACCCTGCAGATCTGCCACCAGATGTGGAGCGACGACGACGGCCCCTTCGAGGGGAAGCACTACCGGCTGGCCGAGACGATCTGCTCGCCCCGACCCGTGAGCGACCCCCGCCCGCGGATCCTGGTCGGGGGGAGCGGCGAGCGGAAGACCCTCCGCCTCGTCGCCCGGTACGCCGATGCGTGCAACCTCTTCGCCTCCGAGCCCGACGAGATCGCCCACAAGCTCGAGGTGCTCGACCGGCACTGCGCCGACGCCGGACGTGATCCCTCCGAGATCCGACGGACCATGCTGACCATGGCCGACCCGCTGGCCGATCCGGACGGCTTCCTGCGGTCGATGGAGCCCTATGCCGCGCTCGGCATCGAACTCGTGGAGATCACCCCACTGGTCGAGGACCCGGCGGCGTGGGCCGGGCGGTTGGGCGACAAGGTGGTTCCCGGTCTGGCGCAGCTGGGGTAGTCAGCCGGTCGGGCGGGCCCCCGCCTTCTTGGCCGGCGCCCGCTTGGCCGCGGTCTTCTTCGCTGTCGTCTTCTTCGCCGTCGTCTTCTTCTTGGCCGGTGCCTTCTTGGCCGGGGCCTTCTTCGTCACCGCCCGGCGCCCCCGGGCCCGCCCGGCCACCACGCGATGGCGCGTGCGCTCGGTCGCCTCCCGGCCGGCCTCGGCCGCCCGGTCGGCCTGTTCGTTGACCGCCTTCATGACGTCGGCCACCAGCGTGCGCTGGCTCTTGAGCACCCGCTCGGCCACGTCGAAGACGTCGTCGACGATCCGCTCGAGGTCCTGGCCGACCGGCGGCACGATCCTGTCGGCCTCCCTCGAGATCCCCTTGGCCAGCTGGTGGCTGGCCTGCAGCAGCTCCTTCTCGGCCCGCTCGATCGCACGCTCGATCCGTACCCGGGCTTCTTTGGACTCGGCCATCTCTCCTCCTCGGTCGTCTGGCGTCTCCGCCTGTCCCTCGGGGACATCCTGGACCGGCCACCGTCAGGCGACGAGGGGCGAACGTCCCAACCTGGTGACCGCTCAGGCGGTGGTCGGGGTGAAGCGCAGGGGGAGGCGCGCCGGTCCCCAGATGCCGAAGGTGGGCGGCTTCCACTCGATGGGGCCGTCGACCGCCAGGTCCGGCAGGCGACGCGACAGCAGCACCAGGGCCTCCTGGAGCTCGGCCCGGGCCAGGGCCGCCCCCATGCAGTGGTGGATACCGGAGCCGAAGGTCATCTGCTGGGTCGTGCGCTCCGCGGTGATGTCGAACGTGTCCGGCTCGTCGTAGAGGTCGGGGTCGCGGTTGGCCCCGGCGAGGGACACCGACACGAGGGTCCCCCTGGGGAAGAGCACGTCACGGAAGACGACGTCCTCCGGCGTCACGCGGACGGTGCCCCGCACCGCACCGAGGTAGCGCATGACCTCCTCCACGGCCCTCGGGGCGAGGTCGGGCCGGGCGGCCAACTGTGACCACTGCCCCGGGTACTCGGCGAAGAGGGCCAGGGCGCAGGCCAACTGGTTGCGGGTGGTGTCGGTCCCCGCCATGAGCACGGCCACGGCGAGGGACACCAACTCCTGGTTGGACAGCCGGTCCCCCTCCTCCTCGATGGCGATCAGGACGCTCAGCAGGTCGTCGCCCGGGGTGGCACGACGCGAGGTGATGAGCTCGTCGATGTAGGCCTCGAGGCCGGCCCCCGCCGCCTCCACGAGGGGGAGGTCCTCCGCCAGGTTCTGGTTGAAGATCCGGAAGATGTCGGTGGCCCACGCCGAGAAGCGCCGCCAGTCCTCCTTCGGCGCGCCGAAGAGCTCACAGATGATGGGTATGGGGTAGGGCTCGCAGAGGTCCTGGACCACCTCGCAGCGCCCCGAGGCCGAGAAGCCGTCCACGAGTCCGCCGACGACCTCGCGCATGAAGGGTCGGAGGCGGTCGGCGGCGGCCGGGGTGAAGGCCGGAGCCACCAACCGCCGCAGGCGGGCGTGGTCGTCACCCTCCATGGCCAGGATCGACCGTCGCCGTTCGGGGGTGTCCTCGTCGGGCTCCATGCCGTTCATCTCGCGCAACAGGGAGAGCGCGTTGTGGAACCGCCGGTCGCGTAGGAGCGACACGCAGTCCTCCTGCCGGCTGACCGAGAAGCCGAGTGGCGTGCGGGCCAGCCAGCTGCGCTTGCGGGCGTCGGCGATGACGGCCAGCGACTCCTCGCGGTCCAGGCCGGTGGTGTCGACCAGAGGGAGGTCGAGCTCGTACACAGACGTCACCATGGGGCATTCTCCGTCGGGATCGCTACCCTGCCAAGGTACCCGGGCGGACCATCGGCCGCGGACCCCGGACGGACCCCTCAGGCCCGGCCGGGAAAGGACACGAAGTGGTCGGCGGTCGGCACCGACTCGCCGGTCCATCGGTAGGCGACCAGGGGCTGGGTGTCGCGTACGGCGCTGTAGTCGGTGCAGACGGCGTACCTACCGGCCGGGCGCGGGTCGCCGCTGAACCAGTAGTGGCCGAAGAACACGGGAACCGGATCGCCGTAGCGGAAACCCGAGGCCACGTCGGCGGCGACGTCGGGCAGCCCGGGGTGCGGGCCACCGTCGAGCCCGGTCGATCCGGGGGGGATGTCCGCCAGGTCGCCGAGGGAGGTCGCCGTGTCGTCCCACCACCGGATGCGGGCCGCCCAGCGGGGGGTGCCGTCCCGGTCCCGCCAGGCCAGCTCCCGTGTCAGGTGCACCTCGGGGCCCTTCAGGACGATGTCGACGGCGTCGAAGGCGTCGGTGCCGGGGGTGTTGGCGTGCAGCAGGAACTCGTCGCCGACGACTCCGTCGGGCGCGACCCATTTGTCGAGCACGGCGAGCGACCAGGGGTGCCAGCAGGCGTGGACCACGCGGAGCCCGCCGAGGTCGAGCCAGAGGGGCAGCGTGCGGAACCAGGCCATCGTCGATGCGTGGAGCGATGACCCCTCGACCACCTGGTCGAGGAAGTCCTGGTGCTGGGCCCGGTTGCGCCGTCCACGCGGTCCGAGGCGGGTGCGGAGGGAGTCACCCGGTCGGTCGGGGTGCGGGGTGGCCCAGGACAGGGCGTTGAACTCGTGGTTGCCCATGACCACCCGGGCCGACCCGGCCTCCACCATGGCGCGCGCCACCTCGAGTACCCGCACCTGGCCGTCGCCCCGGTCGATGAGGTCGCCCACGAAGATGGCCTCGTGGCCGTCGAGGCGGTGGGCACCGTCACGCTCGACGTAGCCGAGGGTGGTGAGGAGTCCCTCGAGCTTGGCCGCGCTGCCGTGGACGTCGCCGATGATGTCGTAGCTGGTCAAGCGGGTTCCTCTCCCGGCGTCCGACCGCGGTCGGACGGGCCGGAGCCGTGGCGGGTGGGACGGGGCTCGGGACGGTGCCGCCCACGGGACGGCACCTCCCGGACCACCCCAGTCTACGGCCCGGCCCGGGTCACTCCTCGACCAGTCGCAGCGCGTGGCGGCGGCCGTGCTCGGGCACGAGCGCGATCCACAGGCGGAAGAGGCCGTCGACGACCGCCTCCGCGTCCGACCCGATGAACACCGGGCGCAGTCCGACCCCCTCTACCAGGGTCTCCACCGTGGCGCGGTCGGACTCCGGAGCGGAAAAGAAGAGGTCGGCCGGACCGTCGGCGAACCCCGGGTCGGCCATGACCTCACCGCCCAGCGTGTTGAACGCCCGGGCATAGCGGACGTCCTCGGGCAGGTCCCGGCGGCAGTTGGCCACCGGGTCCCCCATCCGGTTGGTGGCGTCAACCACCAGGTGACCGGACAGCCGGTCACCGTGTCCGGCCACCAGCTCCGCCACCGCCGCACCGGGCACGGCCAGGATCACCGCGTCGGCGCCGTCCAGCGCCTCGTCGATCGGGACGACCCGCGCGTCCGCGTCCTGGGCCACCGCGTCGTCATCGGGGTGTCGCGAGCCGAAGCGGACCTGGTGCCCGGCGTGGGACAGGGCGGTCCCCAGCGTCCCGCCGATGAACCCGGTGCCGATGACGGCGATCTCCACGGTCGACCTCCTGGGTCACGCGGGGACTCAGCGGATGAGGCCGAGTCCCTCCTGGCAGTGCGGACCGCCCCAGTGCTCGATGATCCTGCCGTCCCTCATGCGCAGGATGGCGGTGCCGTTGATGACCACCCGCTCACCGGACGGGAGGACGTCGTAGAACGCCGCGCCGGTGTGGGTCCCCTCGACGGTCCAGTTGGAGACGACGAGGTCGTCCTGTTCGATCAGCAGGTTGACGGTGAAGCGCATGTCGGGGAAGGCGGCCCGGACGTTCTCCCACCACCGTTGTTCCTCACCCCGGACGTCCGTCCCGACCTTGTCCGGGGTGACCCGTTCGGTGACGTGGCTGTGGAACTGGGGGTCCCAGAAGGCGAACACCGCCTCACTGTCCCCCGACTCCATGGCGGCGCTGTACTCGCCGAGGATCCGCAGGTTGTCCGACACTGGCTCTCCCCTCCGACGCGTTGCCCCCCGCCGCACCTTACCGAGGCGGTGGCCGCCCGGCACGGGCCCGGACCTCTTCCGTCGGTCCGGAGGTCAGGCCGGTACCCCTTCGATGAACTGGTCGGACGTCGAGAGCTCCTCGAACTCCTCCGTCACCCGGCGGTCGTGCGCCTCCTGGTCCGCCAGGGCCGTCGACCGACGCCACCGCCCCACGAGCAGGAAGATCGTCGGCAGGAAGAGGAGCTCGCCGACGACGCAGACCAGCCACCAGCGCTGCCACTGCTTCGGGGCGGCGGCCCGGGCGGCCAGGACCTCCGGCCGTGCGTGGCGAGGAACGTGCGGTCGGCCTTCGGGATCTTCGAGGCGGCGACGAGGTCGGCGGCGGCCACGGTGATCGGCACCCCGCGGGCGGCATGGATCTGCGAGACGGCCGCCACCTCCGCCCGGCGGTCCCTGGGGTCGGCCTGGAGGGCGGCCAGGGTGGCCGGGTGCACCACCTTCAAGGTGGCGATCTGGGTGGAGAACTCGGCCTGGAGCGCGGACGCCTGGGGGCCGTAGTCGGCCACCGGGGTGGCCGAGGGGACGACGAAGGGGACGATCAGGAAGGCGGCGGCGGCCACGATGCGCAGCACCCAGCCCCAGATGGCGAGGCCGGTGGCCACCAGGGCC
>Ga0181528_10000466_pt1 | contig 29066 bp, 27 predicted proteins | sample PEATcosm2014_Bin_47_FD_119742 | JGI IMG/M metagenome (GOLD analysis project Ga0181528, IMG submission 119742) | Peatland microbial communities from MTU Mesocosm Facility, Houghton, MI, USA - PEATcosm2014_Bin10_10_metaG | ecosystem: Environmental > Terrestrial > Soil > Wetlands > Peat | place...
CAAAACCACAGTCCGGTTTCGGGTGGCGGAGCGGATGGCGCTAGCCACACGCGAGAGAAGACGGCTTCATAGCCGCCTTTCGATGGGATCACACGGAAATCAAAAAGCTTGAGCTCTTGCGGGGCGAAGATTTTGTGCTCGGTCCAATTGGTTCGCCCATCGACGCTCTCGGAAAATCCGTGGACGAGATAGTCTTCCTGGTTGGATCCCGCGACGTACCACATTTTCCATTTGCCATCGGCGTAGATCAGATTGGGCTCGTAGACACTGTTGTGCTCCCATGATTCTTCCGGCAGGAAGACGGGAGAAGGTTGATCGATCCAGCGATTGCCATCCCACTCGAGATATCCGATCGTGTATGGGCCCCAGACCTGTTCGGCTCCGCCAGCGTAGTAAATCCGTTCCACCCATTGCTGACGATCCGGGTTCCAGCCTCGAACGTAAGACGGGCAGTGCCGGCCGCCCTTCAGGTCCCATGAAGCGCTGGATTCATATCCGGCGAGAAGGCCGATCTTTGTCGGACTCGTCGGATCGGGTGTTAAGGTCCATCCGGTTGATGACAGCGGCGCACCATCGGGCAGAGAAGCGCTGAAGAGATGGATTCCGGGTTTACCCTTGACGGTGCCGGCGAGATACATCCACCACTTTCCGTCTCGCTTGGTGATCGTGCAGTCCGTCACGCTGCCTGGATCATCGAGCGGAAAAAATCCGTCCTCGGGATCGAAAATCTTAGTTTTGGAGACGATGCGAAAGCTGCGGGGAACGGGGTTCGTGTCTGGATTCATCGCAATCCATTTTCGCATCGCGAGCTCAGTTGACGCAGCGCGAGTCCGTGCAACTCGAAAAATTCATTTACAATTCAGCTACCAGATCCCAGTACTGTTGCGTGGTGAGGACAATGAAAAAACTTGTGTTGCTGATGCTTGCAGTGTCGCTGTGTTCGTATGCCTTGGCGGCGGACGATCAAACCAAAGATACGAAGGTCACGGACCGTGTGCAGGCTGCCGCGGATGTGCTGAATGAGATCGAATCGGCTCCAGATTCCGGTATTCCAGAAGAGATTCTGGGCAGGTCGGAGTGCGTTGCGGTGGTGCCGTCGATGCTGAAGGGTGGTTTCATCGTAGGAGCGAAGTACGGGCGCGGCTTGGCGAGTTGCCGGACGCCGAAAGGCTGGAGTGCGCCGGCATTTTTCACCGTGACTGGCGGGAGTTTTGGATTCCAGATCGGCGGACAGGCGGTCGACTTGGTGATGCTCATCATGAACCAGAACGGTATGCAGCATTTGTTGTCGAGCCAGTTTGCCCTGGGCGCTGACGCTTCGGTGGCGGCGGGTCCGGTCGGGCGCCATGCCGAGGGCAATACGGACTGGAAGATGCGTGCCGAAGTGCTGACGTACTCGCGCGCGCGCGGCATCTTTGCCGGAATCAGCCTGAACGGGGCTGTCATCAAGCAGGACAAAGACAGCACGCGGGATTTTTACGATCACATGGTGACATTCAAGGCGGCGTTGACGGGCGAGGTTGATCCGCCGGCAGCGGCGAATCCATTCCTCAGTACACTTGCCAAGTGGGCGCAGCAAGCAGCGAAATAGCGCAACAGAGGCGGAGCATGTGGGACAGTCAACCGCTCCGCCTTCATTCTTGCTAACGCCTGATCTATTGACCCCTCATCCCTGATGCGGCGGAAACTCGAATACGCGGCAGCGTGGCCGTTCATCAAAATTCTGGGCGCGTTGCCACGTCCGATGGCGCGCGGGTTCGCGATCGGGCTGGGACGGATTGTCTATCTGTTCCACGGTCGGTTGCGACGCGTCGGCCTTCGCAATCTCGAGCTCGCGCTCCCCGAAAAAAAAGAGGCCGAACGGAAACGCATCGTGCGCGGAGTCTTTACCTCGCTGGGCCGTCAACTCGCCGAGTTGTGCCAGTTTCCCCGCTATACGCCAGAAAAGGTCGACGAGGTTGTTGTGTATGACGGGCTCGACAATTATCTGCAAGCCCGCGCGCGCGGCAAGGGCGTGCTGTTTCTGACGGCGCATTTCGGGGGGTGGGAGCTTTCGGCGTTCACGCACTCGTTGCATGGCTACTGGCTGCATGTCGTAATGCGGCCCATGGACAATCCGTACCTCGACCGGATGATTGAGCACTACCGCACGATGCATGGCAACAAGACGGTCGCCAAGGATGATTTCGTGCGTGGATTGCTCGCGGCGATGAAGGCGGGAGAGACTGTCGGAATATTGATGGACACGAATATGACTCCGCCACAGGGAGTATTCGTCGATTTTTTTGGAATTCCCGCATGCACGGCCAGCGGACTGGCGCGGATTGCTCTGCGAACGGATGCGGCGGTGGTTCCGACGTTCACAATTTGGGACGAGACGATGGGTAAGTATCGACTGCGATTCGATCCAGCGCTTGAGTTGATTCGCACGGGCGATTTGGAGCGCGACATTGTTGCAAATACGCAGAAGTTCACCAAGGTGATCGAGGATTACGTGCGGAAATATCCGGATCAGTGGCTGTGGGTGCACCGGCGCTGGAAAACGCGTCCTGACGGAGAGAAACCGCTGTACTGAGAGGCAGGCATGGCGAGAGCGAGGAATAGGTTGGCGTACGCGCTGGCACTGGTCCTGCTGGCTGCAACCCCGATTACGGCGCAGACCTACGCTGGTTCGCCTTATCCGCAGATGCGGATTTCGAATGGTGCGCTAAGGGCCAAGGTTTATCTACCCGACGCGGAGAAGGGCTTTTATCGCGGCATGCGGTTCGACTGGGCTGGCATGATCGGAAGCCTGGAATACAAAGGGCACAGCTACTACGGGCCGTTCTTTGAGAAATTCGACCCGGCAGTGCCGGACGTTGTGATCGCCGATCCAGTTGTCGCGGGTGTGAACAGCGCCGCCAGCGGGCCTGTCGAAGAATTCATCGGGAAAGACGGATTCGCTCTCGGATATTCGGAGGCGAAGCCTGGCGAGACGTTCTGCAAGATCGGTGTTGGATCGCTACGCAAGCCCGACAATGATACCTACAGCTCATATCGGATATATCCGATCGTCGATGGTGGCAAGCGGACGCTGAAGAGCGGTGCTGACTGGATTGAGTTCACGCAGCAAGTCAAGTGTGGATCCGGATACGAATATCGTTATACGAAAACGATTCGGTTTCTCAAGAACGATCCTGTCATGACGATTGAGCATCGGCTCGTGAACTTAGGCAAGAAGGCGATCGAGACACAGGTCTACGACCACAATTTCCTGACCATTGATCATCAGCAGATCGGCCCGGGCATTGTGGTGAGCTTTCCGTTCCTTCCTCGATCTACGCTCGATATGGGTGGCCTCGGCGAGATTCGCGGGAAAGAGCTCCGATTTCCGAAAGATCTGAAGGGCAGTGACACGTTCTACACGGAGTTCGCGGGGTTCAGCAATGATGCATCCGACTACAACATCCGCGTGGAGAACCACCAATCCGGCGGCGCTGTGTTGATCACAGGAGATCAGGCGCTGGCGAATGTGGGAGTCTGGGCGGTGCGCACTGTTGTCGCGGCTGAGCCGTTCCTGAATATCAATGTTCCTGCCGGCCGCGAGTTTCGTTGGGGATACAAGTACACTTTCTATACAGTGCCGACCAGCAATCCTCGTTGAGGACTATTCCGTATCCTGCTGGAGTGCAACGCTTCCACTGGCGCTGACGATGATTGTTGCGGTTTAATTCCGCATGGCCTACACGTGGTTCATTCTTCTCCTGGCGGTCTGTGGCACCGCACTGAGCATGCTCATTCTGCATGGAACCTCCCTCGGGCAAGTCCTGCACGAGGGAATTCCCGACCGTCCTCGGCGGCGATTATTTATTGCCTCGGTTAGTTTCTTCATGACATTCGCCGGAGTGCGAGCCGTGGTTTACGCGGTGCTGCACCAGATTCCGCCATTCCATTTCATCCAGATGGGGGGCCGTCACATTCACCATCTCGTATTCGGAATCCTGATTCTTCTCTTGGTTGGATACGGGTGGTTATGCGAGGTAGGCGTCGGAACGGATGGCTCGATTTTTGTGGGACGGCTGATGTCCATTCTCTATGGGGTGGGGGCAGCTCTTACGCTCGACGAATTCGCGCTTTGGCTGAATCTGAAGGATGTCTACTGGTCGAGCCAAGGACGTAGCAGCATCGATGCCGTGATCCTATTCGGAGCTCTGCTGGCGATCGGCGCGTGGGGCGCGCCGCTCTGGAATTGGCGCCGGAAGAAAAAGACGCCATCAGGGTCGAATTAGGCCGGAGCCGGAGACCCAATGTGCCGGAACGATTGCGACTGACTGACCATCAGCAGGGCGGTTTGTCCCAGGCGTTCAAGGACGGCGAGATCGCCCTCATCAAATGCGAAGCTGTGTGGCGAGAAAACTTCAATCAGCCCGACCACGCTGCGCTCGTATCGGATCGGCGCGGCCGCGATGGAGCGAATTCCGAGTTTGCGGCATATCTCCGGAACGACACGGTGATCGGTGGTGGCATCATCACAGCGCAGAGCCTTCCCTGAGCGGATACATTCACCGGAAAATCCTGAATTGACGTCCAACCGGGTGCCGAGGGGAGGGCCTCCGCTTCCAACACTGGCGCGGCACATCATCGGTCCGCCATCCACAAGGGCGATCGCAGCACCGCCCCCTCGCAGAAGAGTTCGCGCACGATCACTAATGACACGCAGTGCTGCATTCAGGTCAGACCCGAGCGAATGAAACTCATACTGAACCGACGTGGAGACTGGTGGACGAGTATCTCGTGGCTCATGTCCCGACTCGGCTTCAAGTCGGATGGATCGAGTTTCCGCAGAGCGAGTGCTGCTCGATAAATTCGTGCTCGTGCCCAAGACTCGATCGACCGTGAGTTTGGGCGCCTTTCGGCTTGGGGCTTGGTCATTGAGCGCGAGCCAGTGATCGATCCGGCGGCGCGCCTCTTCCGGCAGTTCTGAAAAGCGCACTCCGGCCCGGCCCAGCGCGTCTGCCCATGCGATGTAGCCAGTCGTTTCAAGATGCACATCGGATCCCGGCAGATCGAGACGAAGATGGAGCCGGCGGTCTGCTTGAGGTCCGGCGTCGAGCGGGACCACGGTTTGCATGGACAGTCCCTGCTCGCTCAGGTCGAGAATCATGCCTCCGGTCACACCATCGAAGCTGGCGAAGACCGGACCATTCACTTTATGTCGGACACAACTGCGACGCTCAGGGAACATCTCCGGCCTTGATCCGTGCGTTTGTCGTGCTCTGGGCACAGGATTCTGCGTTCGGAAGCATGGGAGCCCGCACTCTTCTGCTTGAAAAAAATGTAAGTGGAGACGGCTGTTCAGATGATCGGATGAAATCCTGAGAGTGGGAAGTACACGACAGGATTCTCCGTCCGGATGTTTTCGCACGGAAAGGAGATTGACGAGCCGTTTTCCGGTGCGCATTCCGGGTAAAATTGGAACTTCTTATGAATACATTCGAACAAATCGCAGAACGTGAGCGGCAGTTTCTTTTAACGACGTATAGCCGGTATCCCGTAGTGCTGAGCCGCGGCAAAGGCGTATTCCTCTTTGACATCGATGGCAAGCGCTATTTGGATTTCGTTTCCGGGCTGGGCGTGAATGCCCTAGGCCAAGCGCATCCGCGGATTGTAAAGGCGATCCGCGACCAGGCGGCGAAGCTTGTGCATGTTTCGAATCTGTACTATCACGAGTATCAGGGACCGCTGGCAGAGAAACTCTGCGCTCTTTCCGGATTGAACCGCGCTTTTTTCTCGAACAGTGGAACGGAAGCGATCGAGGGCTCGATTAAGCTGGCGCGGCTTGCGGGGCATCGGGCGGGAGGGGAAGTGAAGTCCAAGCTGGTGGCGCTGGATGGTTCGTATCACGGGAGAACCTTTGGAGCACTCTCGCTAACCGGACAGGAAAAACATCGAAAAGGCTTTGAGCCGCTGCTTGACGACGTGACGTTTGTGAAGCAGAACGATCTGGAAGGTCTGCGCGCGGCGGTCACCGACAATACCTGCGCGATTGTGCTGGAGCCGATTTTCGGCGAAGGCGGAATCTACGAGTGTTCGGTGGAATTCTTGCGCGAGTGCCGAGCGCTGGCCGATCGTCATAAGGCGGCATTAATCTTCGACGAGATTCAATGCGGCTTGGGCCGGACGGGGACAATTTTCGCGTTCCAGAGTTTCGGAGTTACACCGGATATCGTGGCGATAGCAAAGCCGATTGCAGCGGGACTTCCTCTCGGCGCGTTTATCGCGAAGGAAGAATTCGCGACGGCGATTTCACCGGGGCAGCATGGAACAACCTTTGGTGGCGGCCCGCTGGCTTGCCGCGTTGCGCTGGAATTCCTAGCCATCGTAGAAGAAGAAAAGCTCCTGGAGAATGTCAATAAGGTCGGAGCCTATCTGCAGCAGCAACTCAAAGAAGTTGTGGAGAAGAAGGCGGCCGCGATCGGAGTGCGCGGACGTGGATTCATTCAGGGAATTCAGCTGGAGATCCCGGCGCGTCCGATCGTGGATGCGGGGCTCGCTGAAGGAGTTTTATTTAACAGCACCCAGGACACGGTAGTGCGCTTTCTGCCCCCGTTCTTGATGGAGGAGAAACATGTGGACAAGGGAATTCGCGTGCTGAAGAAACTGCTGGGGAAGAAACGGAAGGCCGCAGCGTAAAGCAAATAGGGGAGCGAGCCAATCGCGCCATCGTTGCGTCGCAAAAGAGCGCGATGCATCGCGCGGCTTGCACAGATCCTTCAGCGAGCAAAGTGCGCCCGCATCGGGATGACAATGCGAAAAAAACGGGGAGCCGAGGCTCCCCAAAGTGAAGCGACAGAGGCGTTGTTTCACTTAGATAGAGTCCGGCGAATGGGAAAGAGTTGTCCTTGAGGCTGGAAGATTTTCGGGCGAGTGAAAAGCGGAATGAGCGAAGTTCAGGAGATCCAGGCGAGCGCTGTTCCGACTCTGGGCAAGGGCATCGACGAGTGCTGGATGGATTTGGATGGCGCGCGAATGCGGTATTTGCGTGCCGGATCAGGGCCTCCGCTGATTCTGCTTCATGGGTTGCTGGGATATTCGTTCTCCTGGCGCTATGCCATGCCTGCGCTTGCGCCGTACGCAAGCGTATTTGCTCCCGACCTACTGGGCGCAGGATTCTCGGATCGGCCCAAGGGCATCGACCACTCGATGCGGGGAACTGCGCGGCGCGTTCTCGAATTCGCCGAAAAGCTGGGACTGTCGACATTTGATCTACTGGGGACATCGCGAGGTGGGGCGGTGGCCATGTGCGCGGCAGCGGAATGCGTGAGCTGCAATGCTTCCAAACTTAAGTTGCGGAAATTGGTGCTCGCCTGCTCGGTGAATCCATACTCAGCGCACGGAAAGCGGTTGGCACCATTTTTCGGGACATTTCTTGGCGCGGGCTTGTTTCGTGCAGGATTGCGGATGAGCCGCGTGCAGCAGCTCTATCCTTACTGGCATGGGCGCATGTTCGGCGATCCGAAGAAGATTCCTCCCGGCAGTTTGGAAGGATATAAAGCGCCGTTGGCGACTCCGGGTTTGTTCGAACATGGGTTGAGTATCGTGAAGACGTGGAGCGCCGATCTGAAAGAACTTGAGGGCCTGCTTCCGAAGCTTGCCTCGATTCGGACACTTCTGATGTGGGGCACGAAGGATCCGGCTGTCTACTTTTCCTCGATGGAACTGCTGGCCCGGCATTTTTCCAATGTGCAGACCGTTGTTTTCCCCGGGGTGGGGCACCTGCCGTACGAAGAGTGTCCGGAGGAGTTTAATCGGGCGCTAATCGAGTTTCTGTCAAAGTGAATCGTCGAAAGTGATTGTTCGGTGCGACCGGCACGCAAACTAGCGACCGCCGACGGGGCGCCGGCCTTCTGGCATCGTACCTACGGGACCGCATGACTCAATCCATTCTCGATGTGTTGCGGAATGCGATTGTGCACTATGGATATTGGGCGGTGGGGGTGGCGCTGCTGCTCGAGAATGCCGGCATCCCAGTGCCGGGCGAAACGATCCTGCTGATGGCAAGCTTCCTTGCTTATTCCCAGCACGAACTGCAGCTTTCGTGGATCATCCTGGTCGCTACGATCGCGGCAACGATCGGAGACAACTTGGGATTTGCCCTCGGATACTACGGAGGACGTCCGCTGCTGGTGCGTTACCAGTCCATTTTTCGCATTCGGCCCTCAACGCTGGAGCGAGGGGAGAAGTTGTTCGATCGGTATGGGCCGGCAACGATCTTCTTTGCGCGCTTTGTCTTCGGTATGCGAATCATTGCCGGACCGATGGCGGGCGTGCTGCGAATGCAGTGGCGGAAATTTCTGATTTTCAATTTTTTGGGCGCTGCTTTGTGGGTGTCCGTGATCTCGGGTGCTGGATATCTGTTCGGGCAGCACTGGCATCGGCTAGAGAGAATCATCAAACGATTCGATGTGGCCGTTGCAATTGTGGTGATTCTGGCTCTGGTTTGGGTGTGGTGGCGGAAGCGCAGCGAGAACGGAGCAGCATCTGGGAAGTAACCATGTGCATGGGTGGAGGGTCGAAGTCTGAGGCTATACTGTGCCGAAGTGTCGCGGGTCATTCGGGGCGATGGGGCGATTATCCGTGGCAGTGCAATGAATTACACCGGCTGCGTCCGAGCCGCAATTCGGACGAGGAGGAACATGTGAAAAAGACTGGGTTTCTAACTCTGCTCATCATGGCAACGGTTCTCTTTACGCTGGCCTTTCCGGCGGCGGCAGCCGGACCTAAGGCTCCAGCAGTTCCAGCACCCGTAGTGGCTCCGGCCCCGGCACCTGCAGCCGCCATGCCCGCGCCTCCGCATCCGCACATCCACGAGGCTTTGGAAGCAATGCGGGCGGCCAAGCATCATCTGGAAAGCGCAGAACACGACTTCGACGGACATCGCGTGGAAGCGATCAAGCACTTAGACATGGCGATCCACGAAGCCGAGATCTGCGAATCGATGAAGTAAAGCTCGATCAAGAACGGAAGATTCAAAACAAAAGGCAGCGTCTTTGGGCGCTGCCTTTCTTTATTGGCTCGGAGGTTGAGTGGCTGGGGGAGCCGTCGGCTGGTTCGTTGGTTGGGCCGGGGGAGCCGGCTTCGGCGGAGGAGCGGGCTTATGTTCCCCGAAGGTATATCCAACGGAAACGCCCACGCGGAAAACGTTATTAGAGTGAAACTCGCGGTTGTTGAGAATGTAGTTCCAATGCGCCTCAGGACGAACGAAGAAGTTTCTCCACGGGGCGTACTTCACGCCAACGCCAAAATGCAGAAGGAAATGGTTGCTGTTCAAGCTAGTGCTGCAGCCGCCAGTAGGAATGTTGCAATCGTTCACCTGGTTGTAGAACAGCAGTGATTCCGCGCCAATTCCCGCCATGAAGTCGCCACGAGTTTTGCGGGCGAGATGGCTGGTATAAACACCGTTTGCGTCGTAGAAGATCGCTCGATAAGGCTGGAAGTCGTTGTAGTTTCCCTGGTGGTAGCGGAACGCTCCTTCGGCGAGGATACCGAAATGATTCGGCAGGACATATTCGACGCTCGCGCCGGGATACACCCCGCCCTTTTCAGCCGGAGGAAGAAATCCGACGGAGGCGGTGGGATTTTTGGGAGACCAAATTGTACTGCCGCCAACTGCAACGTCCACTGTTTGAGAACGCGCTGCGTTGGCTGTGACGACAAGCGCGCATGCGAATGCGAACGAAGAGAACCTTCTCAATCCTGCCCCCCTAAGAGCGTGATCGGCATTTCCATGAAAGCAGGCCGGACAGACGCCTAAGGGTGAGCGAGAAGCGAACCCTGCGCCCGGGACAATTCAGCCGCCGTCAGCCCAACGGCATCTACTCTGGACCACCGATAGTGTAACCGATCGATGCGCCCACGCGGATGATGTTGCCCGAGCTGAAGAAATCAGTGTTGTTCAGGATGTGATAGTAGTGCGCCTCGGGGCGGACGAAAACGTGGCCCCAAACGTAGTAGCGGATACCGCCGCCAATGTCGACCAGGAAGTGGTTGCTGCTGCTATAGCAGGCGCCAAAATACACGCAATTGCTGGTCGGCTGATATCCATAAAAGCGGGTGCTCTGCCAACCGATGCCCGCCATCAGATCAGCTCCGACCTTCTTACTCAGACGGGGCTGGTAGACGCCATTGAAGTCGAAGAGGATAGGGCGATACGGCTGACCAAGTCCAGCGAAGTCACCCTGTCCACCTCTCCACGAGGCGTCGAATCCAACACCGAGACGCTTGTGAAAGATTACGTCGGCGCTGATGTTGGGGTACAGACCTCCCTTTTCCGGGCAAACCAGATTGATAAAGCCCGACGCGCCGCAATCGGCGGCCCCGGGAGACATGACGGTTCCGAATCCAAGCATGGCGTCCCCCTGTTGGGCGGAAGCGAAATTAGCAACAGCTAGAAATGTGAAGATGGCAGCGAGGAAGGCAAACTTTCTCAAGACGAACCTCCTGTGGATTAGGCCTGCTGGCGAGTAAGATGCCATCGCCAAACCTTTTGGATGCAAGTGCCTGGGTGATCTAGGTCCATGATAAATTCAGCCGGAACCGAATTACAAATGGACGAACCTTAGCCTTCACTGGCCGGAACTCTGACCAGGCGAGCGAACAGGCGCTCAGCGGCGTACAAAACTCAACCCAGGACTGTGCAGAAAGTTGCGTGCTATGGCACCGGATCCGGCAGAAAGGTGAGCTCGTGTGCCAATGAGACCCTTACCGCTTTCCCGAGGTGCCGCCTCCGCCGTAGAAAACGTGGTCCATCGCAATGGGCCCTCCTCCGAGGAAGATGAGCGCGAAGGCGAGGGCAGCGAGAGCGAGGGGAAACTCGTATCCGTGATCGCCGGTCATTCCGTTGTGCCAGTTGACCTTCCAGATGGCGACGATTAGATCGACGCAAAGGGCGAATGCGGCGGCCCGAGTAAAGAGTCCAACTAATATCAACATGCCGCCCGCGAACTCAGCGAAAGAGGAAACATAACCGAGCCACGCGGGAATACCGAGGCTTGCCACGAGGCGCACATGGTCGTGAAGATGACGGAAAAGGTTCTGGTAGCCGTGTGCGACCATGACCGCGCCCAGGGCGAGACGCATGACAAGAAAGGCCAGTGGCTGCAAGCGGTCTAGATAACGCACGACTGTCTCCCGGAGGACCGAATAGATTAACGCAGTCCGTGGTACACGAGGCCGATTATTCGATTGCGCGGGGGTTGCAGTTTTGATAACGTTTGTTCGCCGTAAAACGCCAGCCTCGTCCCCGCAAGGCGCGTTCCCGGCTTCTTTTTGTCCCGGGTCCAGAAAATTTCGCAAACGGATGCGTAGATTGCTCGCGCGTTCCCTACCGAACTCTGGCAACTAAATGAACGTTTTGAGCCGAGGAGCTTCCGATGGAGTGGATGATGGATATGGTGCGTAAACAGTTTCTGCCGAAATATGCCGTAATCGCGATGCTGGTTTTGGTTCCAGCATTACTTGCCGCTCAGGAGAAGAAGGCCCCAAAGCCGAGTGCCCCAGCGCCGCATGCCGCGCCTGCGCACAATTCCGCGCCGGCACAACACTCAACTACGCAGGGCCACACGGCACCGGGGAACTCAGCAGGACGACCCGGAACAAGCAACGCCGGCCGACCGGGCTCCAATTCACCAAGCCGCTCCGGACCGGGCGGAAACAACAGTGGTCGCACGGGTATGAACAACACGGGACGGACCGGTCCGAACAACTCGATGGGACGCCCAGGTGGAAACATGAACGCGGGCGGCCGCGGAGCCAACGGTCACGTCGCTCCGGGACGACAGGTTTCCCTCCGCGGCGGAGGATCGGCGAGTATCCGGCCAAACGGTCAGATCCGATCCGTGAACCGCAACGGAATGCAGATTAACCGTGGCATGCATGGCGGCCGAACGGTGATTGCCACGCATAACGGAGCTCGCGTTGTTACGACGGGACGCGGTGGATACGTGCAGCGTGCCTACGTGGTACGCGGTGGACGCTCTTACTACTCGCGCACGTATTACTATCACGGCGTTTACAGGAGCGGTGTTTACCGCGGCTACTACTACGGCGGACGTCCATATTACGGCTACTACCCTGCTTATTATTATCAGCCTGCGTATTACGGCTGGGCCTACAATCCGTGGCCAGCGCCGGTCTATTACGGCTGGGGCTGGGGAGCTGCGCCGTGGTACGGGTATTACGGCCCGTATTATGCGCCGTACCCGGTGTATCCAACCGCAGCTTTTTGGCTGACGGACTTCATGATCGCAGCCACTTTGCAGGCTGCTTATGAATCGCAAGCGAACGCGACTGGATGGCTGCAGTTACCCGCCGATGGAAACCTCATAGCCAGTTTGACTCCATTCCTGCCGGCGGAAGCGGAAACCGCAAAGCTCAGTCCCGAGGTCAAGCAAGCCCTGTCGGACGAAGTGAAAGACACAATTGCAGCCGAGCAGGCGGAAGCGTCTAAAGGCAAAGCAGCCGGTTCTGGAGGGCAGCCCGCAAATTCCAACGAAGCGCCTCCCGCGCTTGATCCGAAATTTAAGACGTTTATGGTCGCTTCGGACATGAGCCTGGTGGCGGACGGTGACGAGTGTCCTCTCTCGCAAGGAGATGTCATTCAGCGCACGACCGACACACCGGACGGCGACGGCAACGTGAACGTTAAGGTCGTCGCCAGTACGAAATCGGACTGCGCAATCGGCAAGGAGGGGCCAGTCTCAACGGACGATCTGCAAGAGATGTACAACCACTTCCGTGAGGGACTGAAAGATGGAATGGGAGAACTCGCCAAGAAACAAGGCACGGGCGGGCTTCCGAAGGCCCCCGATACCACCACTGTGGATGGCGATGTCCCCGCTCCTCCGCCGGACAAGAACGCGGAAAAGACGCTGCAGGATCAGCAGACAGCTGCCGACCAGACGGAGTCTGAGGTTAAGCAGGAAGCTGGTTCGGGCGGTGGAAGTCAGTAACAGCTGAAAGAGCAATCGGGACGGGAGCATCGATGGTGGTGCTCCCTCTCGAAAAAAACGTCTCTGTAGTGCATCCAGACAAGAAAGATTCCGCGGGAGGGATTCACGATGTGGAGGCAGTCAAAAGCGCTAATTCCAGGATTTGCCCTGGGTTTGATGATCATCGCGCAGGCTGGAGCGCAGGCGCCCAGTCTTCAAGAGCAGTTGGCCGCACAATACAAACTGGCGAAATTAGGCTCAGACACAAACGGAGTTTCGGTGACCGATCCGGGAACTCTGCTGGAAGTTAAAAAAGGCGGCATACTCGGCGTGCCCGGCTCAGACAAGTCGCCCCTCACCACGAAATATGAAGGCGGAACGGTTCATTCGCCAAGCGCGCTCATGGTGGCCGGGAAAAAATCGTTGCTCGGACATTTCGCAACCACGCAGTCGCAGGGACAGACGACGAAATTATTTGCAATCGGCGACAAAGCATACCCCACGAAAGTCGACGTCAACCTAGACAAAGACACAGTTTCGATGCTGATCGTGGCTTGCGACACCTGCAACAAGACTGATCCTCCTTCCGCCAACAAGGCGCAGGTGGTCTTTCAATTCCCCAAGGGGTCGTTAACGAAGGCCAGTGCTGGCGACGTGGAAGATACGATCGGGCAACTGCTTGCCATCAGCGATGACACTCAGCAGCAGGATCAGGGCGGGCAGCAGCAAGGTCAGGATCAGGGCCAAGGGCAAGGCCAGGGCCAGGGCGGCCAAGCGCAAGGACAGCAGCAACAGGCTCAACCGGAAACGATCCAGATGGGAATGACGATGGATCAAGTGCAGGGCGCGCTGGGAACGCCGGAGAAAATCGTCAATCTCGGTCCCAAGCAGATTTATGTCTACAAAGACCTGAAAGTGACGTTCTTCAACGGCAAGGTTGTCGACGTTCAGTAACAACGGGATGGTTTCGGCGGGCCGAGCAAGGCCCGCCGAAACAACAAGTTCGGCGAGTGATACAGTACCTCCGTACCGTGCCTAGTACTTCAGTTACTCCTTTCCGCATGACCGGCCTCCCTTCTGTCGCTCTACACCAGTAATAGCGTTAATTCCATAATCAACCACTACATATAGAAGTACCCTCCTGTCGCATATTTCCCAAATTCCAAGAAACGGGCAAAAAACCCAATAAAACGCGGAGATTCGCTTGGAGCCGGGGTTTTTCAAGGCTGATATATGCTCGGGACACCGAAAGCCCTCGGAGCCGATATTGAGGGTGAAGGAAGTCTCCTGAAGCAAACCTGTGCGCGAAGGGCGACCAGGCAGAAGGAAGCAGCGGGAGCACAAGGAACTATGGCCGACTCGCGAGAAGTGATGAACATTCGCCAGGCGTCACAGTATCTGGGCGTGAGTCCGGACACGCTGTACAAGTACGTCGGTGAACAGAAGATTCCCGCGTTCAAGCTGGGCAACCGCTGGCGCTTCAAGAAATCGCGACTGGACCAGTGGATGGAAGAGAAGTCGAGTGAGATGGAATCGCCGGTAAGGCGGAAACCGAAAGCGGCAACGAAAGCAGCGGGTCAGAGTTAACAAAAACGTCGCGGGCGGAAATGCCCGCGCCACACAAAAGGTGGGCACATGTTTGGATTGGGATCGAAGTCCATTGTTGGCCTGGATGTGGGCTCCTCAAGCATTAAGGCGGTGGAGCTCAAGAAGAAGGGTGGGCAGATTGAAGTCGCGCACCTCGGTCTGGAGCCGCTATCGTCCGACATCGTCGTCGATTCGATGATTGTGGACTCGGGCACGGTATCGAGCGCGATCTCCAAGCTGTTCCTCGAAAACCAGATCAAAACCAAGGCCGTGGCCACCGCGGTGAGCGGTCACTCAGTGATCGTGAAGAAGATATCGCTGCCCTCGATGAGCGACCAGGAATTGGCCGAGACCATCGAGAAAGAAGCGGCGCAGCACATTCCCTTCGATCTGGCCGATGTGAGCCTGGACTACCAGATTCTTTCTGACGAAGTGGGTACTCCGCAGATGGACGTTCTCCTCGTCGCCGTCAAGAAGGACAAGATTCTGAACTACACCAACGTACTCTCGATGGCGGGGCGTACCCCGGCTATCGTCGATATCGATGCGCTGGCTCTGCAGAACTGCTACGAGTACAACTACCAGCCCGCGCCGGGCCAGGTGGTGGCTCTCTTGAACCTTGGCGCCAGCGTCATGAACATCAACATCGTGAAAGGCACGACGCCGCTGTTCCCGCGCGACGTCAGCGTGGGTGGACACCAGTACACCGACTCGCTGCAGAAGGAACTGGATCTGAGCTTTGAAGACGCCGAGTCGCTCAAGCTGGGCAACAAGGTGGGTACGGTGAGCGAAGACGCGAAGCAGCCGATTCTGCAGCAGGTGACGGAAATCATCGTGCTGGAAATTCAGAAGACGTTCGACTTCTTCCGCGCCAGCGCGGCAGGCGAGCACATCGAGAAGATCTACCTGGCAGGCGGATCTTCGAAGGTGCCGGGCTTGATGGAGGCGTTGCGGCAGGAATTCTCGATGCCGGTGGAACTGTTGAATCCCTTCCAGCGAGTGACGCCTCCGGTCGAGGGACATGGAGCGGAGCTGGTGGAACAGAACCCTGGCCAGATGGCAGTAGCGGTGGGCTTGGCCCTGAGGAGCTTTGAATCCCTATGATCAAAATCAATCTGCTCGAAAATTCAAAGGGGAAGGGCAAACGCGGAGGCGGCGGTGGCCCGTCAATGCCCACAATGGAAATGGGCGATATGGGGTCGCCCAAACTGAAGGTCCTGGCGGTACTTGTGATCTTCGGCCTGGCCAACCTGATGTACTGGTACCACCTAGATCGTCAGAGCAAGGCCATCGAAGTCCGCATGCAAGCGGCGGAGAAGCATAACCGCGAACTAGCCGACGTGAAAGCTCAGTTCCTGGAGCGCCAGACCCAAGCCAACAACTATAAGCGTCGCGTCGATGTCATTGATGGTCTGCGCCAGAACCAGACCGGGCCTGTGAATCTGCTGGCCATGCTGGGCGAGACGGTGAACGGTACCGAAGCCGTCTGGCTGAGCAAGATGGACGATACCGGAGCATCGGTCAACCTGGAAGGCACGGCGTTGAGTGCAGACGCAGTCGCGAACTTGATTGCCAATCTGCAGAAGACCGGGTTCTTCAAGACGGTCGAGGTGAAGGAAACGTTCCAGGACGACCAGATTAAAGACATGCAGGCGTTCCAGTTCACCCTGACCTGCGAGAAGGGAAAGTCGTAAGGACAGACCTATGGCGAACTTCAGCGAACTGTCAGGAATCAAGCAGTGGGGTGCGGTGATCCTCGGGGGAGCGATTGTATCGGCGGCCCTGTACTTCACCGTATTCAAAGGCCAGGATGAGAAGAACGCTTCGGCACAGCATGCGTTGGAAGACAAGATCCGCGAGAACAACGAACTCGAGTCTTACCGGCCGAAGCTGAAACAGATCGAGCAGCAGTTGGCAGAGCTTAAGCAGCAGCTGGAAATCGAGCAGCGCATTGTTCCCGATGAGAAGAAAGTTGACGGGTTCATTGAAATGCTTGATGGCGAAGCGACGAAAGCGGGCGTGGAGCTACGCCGCTACGCCGCCAAAGACCTCAAGCAGCAGCAGTACTACACGGAAGTTCCTTTCGACATGGAGCTGGATGGCCCGTACTACTCGATGCTGGGCTTCTTCGACCGTGTGAGCAAGTTGGAACGCATCGTCAACATCAGTGGGCTCACGGTGTCGTCGACCAGGACGCCGAGCGGAGCAAAGGTAAAGCACACGTATCAGTACGCGCCGAACGAGAGCGTAGTTGCTTCGTTCACTGCGACCACTTATTTCAGTCACGATTTGACACCTTCCGCGGCAGGCCCCGGAGTTAAACCCGGAACGCCGGCGGCGAAGTAGGCAAACCTATGAAGACGGCGATGAAGCTGACGACAGGCATTTTCGCAATGGCAATGATGGTGGGCGGATCTGTGGCCGCGCAAGCCCAGAGCACGGACGCCATCGATCAAGCACGCAGCATCGCAAAATCGCTGCAGAGCAAACAGGCAACCGATAGCAATGCGGCACTGAATGCTGCGGGGACGCCGAGTGCGAGCAAGCCGTCGCCCGGAGCACCAGCCCCTGCGGTGAAGCCTGCAACGATTCCGAATTCCAAGACCGTCGTAGCAGCTTCGACGCCAGCCTCTTCTGAGCACAACCAGCTTAAAAAGGTGAATGTGGTTCCGAACGGGGACAGCATTCAGGTGGAGATCAGCTCCAGCGAAGCGGTGACTCCGAGGGTGAGCAAGATGAGTTCGCCCGCGCGCGTAGTAGTTGAGTTGCCGGGAACGGTCGTCGCCAGCGCGCAGAACAAGATTCCCGTCGGCAGCGACGGAGTAAAGGGTGTGCGCATCGGCATGGATGGCAAGAATCCTCCGACGACCAGCGTCGTTGTGGATCTCGACAAAGCTCTGGCCTATGAAATAGCTCCCGGACCGGCAGGCAAGTTGATCCTTACGCTCCACACGAGCGGAGCGGCGCCGACGATTGCGAAGAGCAGCCCGGTTCCGGCAGCGAAGGTTCCAGCGCAGAAAGCGCCTGCCCCGGTGGTTCAGAAAGAAACGATTGCGAAAGCAGTAGTCGCTCCGAAAGTCGTAGCAGCGAAACCTGCGGAAGCTAAGGTTGCAGTCGCAAAGGTTCCGGATGCGAAACCAGTTCCTGTTGCCGCTAAGGCGGAGCCCAAACAGCAGGCTAAGACCGTGGTCGCGGCGAAAGCCGCGCCTCCGGTCAGCGCACCTGTAGCAGTTCCGGCTCCGGCTAAGGTCGCGGAAGCACCCAAGCCGGAAGAAAAGAAGTGGGCGATGAACGGGAAGCGCGATCCGTTCTTTAGCCCGGTGGTTCAGCAGGGTGGATCCGGGTGCTCGACCGGCAAGAAGTGCCTCGAGATCGGAGCCATCAATCTTCGCGGTGTGATCAAGTCCGACACCGGATTCATTGCAGTGGTCACCAACAATATGAACAAAGCGTATTTCTTGCGAGAGAACGACCCGGTGTTCAACGGCTACGTGGTGAAGATCACGGGCGATTCCGTGACGTTCCAAGAGACCGTGCAAGACAAGCTGGGTAAGTCGTTTACGCGGGAAGTCGTGAAGAAGATCTTTACTCCGGCGGTTTAAGCAGGGCGGTCGACTCCGGAAACCGGGGCGCCGAAATCAAGTTGCAGAAGGACACGCGGGCCAGGCCCGCGGGTGGGGAGAGGCGAAATGCGAAAGCAACAACTGACAATGTTCGTATCGTTGCTGTTGACGGTGGGCGCAGCTGCCCAGACGCCAAGCCAGCTCGATCGAGTCAACGTAGTCCGGGACACGGACAATATCCGAGTCGAGATGAGCTCCCAAGGCGCGATTACGCCGAGGGTTAGCACTCTGACCTCGCCCGCCCGCATCGTGGTGGATCTGCCGGGAACCATTAAGGCGACCGAGCAGAAAAACATCGCGGTTGACGCCGCAGGCGTCAAGGACGTGCGGATTGGCGTGGGTAGCCAGTCGCACCCCGCGACGCGCGTCGTGGTCGATCTCGAGAAGGCGTGCAAGTACGATCTGACGCCTGGATCCGCCGGCAAGCTCATATTGACCTTGCATGCGAACGCCGTGGCCCAGGCTGCCGCCGAGACCAAGACCGTGGCTGCAAGCTCGCCGGCGGCGGATAAGGCCGATGTGCCCGCTACGACGCCGGCAACCCAGGCTTCCGCTTCGCCCACCGATTATGTATTTGTCGAGCCTTCGTACAAGGCGAAGACCGAAGCAAAGGCTGACGTGCCTGCGGACGAACCAACGGTTCGCGCGCAGGAAGCTGCAGCGAGATTCTCCGACAAGACCGCAGCAGATCTGATTCCGGTGAGCGAGCATGCGGCTCAGGCCCAGAATGCGGCGCCGGCGATTCAGCCGGCGGTGAATCTGGCGGCCGAGCAAAAGGCTCAGGCGGGACAACAGGCTTCGACCACCGGGCCGAAATACACGGGCGAGCCGATTTCGGTCAACTTGAAAGACGTCGACCTGAAAGATTTCTTCCGTCTGATTCACGAGATCAGCGGTCTGAATGTGGTTCTCGATCCGACCGTGCATGGCACACTGACCATCGTCCTCGACGATGTGCCGTGGGATCAGGCTCTCGACATCGTCCTGAAGAACAATGACTTGGCGCGTGAACTGGAAGGAAATGTTCTGCGCATCGCTACCGTGGATACGTTGAAGCACGAAGCCGATGCTCGCCGGGCACAGATTGAATCGGAGGCGCTGGCGGTCGAGAAAGTTTCGGTGACCCGCTTCCTGAGCTACGCCAAGGCGAAGGATGTCGCCGTCACGGTAAAGAAATTCCTGTCACAGCGCGGCGACGTTGTGGCGGATGATCGCACCAATGCCGTGATCATCAACGACATTCCGAAAGCGATTCCCACCATTGACCGCCTGCTCACGCAACTGGACCGCAAGACACAGGAAGTTGAGATCGAAGCCCGAGTGGTTGCCGCAACCCGGCAGTTTGCCCGCGACATCGGCACGCAACTCGGATTTGGCTGGGGCAACGGCCATAGCGCCATCGGTGGCAATGCCAGTGCAGGCTCGTCGCCGACGACGGTCAGCGGCCTGACGCCTGGTTACATCACTGTTCCAGGAACGAATAGCGGTTCAACAAATGGTTCTTCGATCCCGCTGTTCTCGAACTTGGGCGCGACGTCACCGACCAGCGGCTTTACGTTCCTGAACGCCAGCAACACCGTGCGTATCGACGCGGTGCTCTCGCTGGCTGAATCGCGCGGCTTGCTGAAAGTGCTCTCGCGTCCGCGAGTCGTAACCCAGAACAACATCCAGGCTCTGGTAAAACAGGGCGTGCGGGTGCCGATCGTGACCCTGGCGCAGTTGGGCGGTCCTCCGACTGTAACCTACGTCGACGCGTTTCTGCGCTTGACAGTGACTCCGCAGATCACGTCGGAAAATACCATCTTCCTGAACGTCGACGTGGAAAACACCACGCCGAACTTTGGTCAGGAAGTTCAGGGCAACCCCGAACTCATCACGCAGCAGGCGACAACGCAGGTACTGGTGACCGACGGCGGCACGGTGGTGATCGGCGGCGTCATCCAGACCCAGAACTCGATCAACATCACGCAGGTTCCGTTGCTGGGCAACATTCCGGTACTCGGCAACCTGTTCAAGCACACGCAGGTCAACACCTCGAACCAGGAGCTGATTTTCTTCATCACGCCGCGAATCATTCAGACATAGCAGCGTAATTCGAAGATTAGAACCGCCGGTTTCCGCGAAGAACCTGTCCCGGAACCGGCGGTTTTGCTTTTTCCGTCCACCCTGATTCCTGTCGAATACCCTCGACTCACGCGATATCCGGCACTCGGCACTTCTTGTTAAACTCAGCGGTAATGGATTTCCTTGCGCGCCAAGCCAAGCTCCGGGAACACCTCGCCACGACCCGGTTCGACGGATTGCTGATCAGCCATCTCCCTAACATCCGATATCTTTGCGGCTTCACTGGCAGTGCTGGGTTGCTGCTTGTCGAAGAGGCGGGCAGTGTCTTCTTTACTGACGTCCGTTACGACATCCAGGCCCACGAAGAGGTGAAGGCATCGAAGATTGTGATCGCACGAAAAGCAGTAATGCAGGCGATCGGTGATCATCTTGGCCGCCGTCGTCGCCGTAAGGCATGGCACATCGGCATCGAGGCGGAGCATTTTACGGTTGCGGACAAGAAGCGGTTCGCCAAGCTCACGCCATCCGGCCTGGCTTTGAAGGACGCTCCTCCGATTGTCGAGCGCGCCCGCATGGTGAAAGATGAGAACGAACTGCAGAAGACCCGAGCTGCCGTTGCCTTGGGCGCGAAGCTATTCGATCGGGCGGTCGAAGTCTTGCGCCCGGGATTGAAAGAGGTGGACGTTGCTGCGGAGATGGAGTTGGCGGCCCGCCACGCGGGGGCAGAGCAGATGTCGTTCCCCACCATCATTGCCTCCGGCGCGAGATCAGCCTTACCCCACGGGCGGGCGTCTGAACAGCAGATCCGAGCAGGCGGATTCGTGGTCTGTGACTTCGGTGTTATACTTTCAGGTTATTGTTCAGACCAGACTCGTACTGTATGGGTTGGCGCTGTGCCAGTCGATGCACGTCAGGCATACGATGCCGTTCGCGAAGCACAGCAGGCAGCGATCGAAGCGGTTCACCCGGGAATTCCGGTCGGCGAAGTCGATGCTGCGGCGCGGAAGGTATTGCAGAAGGCTGGCTTAGGGCGCTACTTTACGCATTCGACCGGACATGGAGTGGGGCTGGAGATCCACGAAAGCCCGCGCGTCGCAAACGGGCAACGTGAGATTCTGCAGCCCGGGATGGTCATTACCATTGAGCCGGGGGTATACTTCCCCGGCAAATGGGGTGTGAGGATCGAGGATATGGTGGCGGTCACGGCGAGCGGGTGTGAAGTGCTTACCCCGACCAGCAAGGATTTTCTGGCAGTCTAGTTCTTAAAGTCAGCCGGGCAGGCTCCAAGCCCGGCTTATTCGCGCGCTTCAGTAGGGTGCGCACCGGGACATCGGAGTGGACCCACCCTAGGTCAGTTCAAGAATCGGAATGAATCAAAAAGAGCTGAAAGAACTAATCGAGTTCTTAATCGAGAAGGATATCGCCGAGTTCGAGTTGGAGCGCGGCGACGTCAAAGTCAAAATCAAGCGCGCCGGCGAGCATACCTTGGTGCATGCTCACGGTGAGCCGCGCTTCTACGCTGTGCCTCCAGCGCCAGCCGCGCACGAAATTGCGGTCCCTGGGGTCGGAGCGGCTCCCCCTTCTGCTGCCGTGACGGCTGCGCAACCGGCTCCGGAAGAAGGACTGCAGACGGTGAAGTCCCCGATCGTGGGGACATTCTATGAGGCGCCGTCGCCGGGCGCTCCTCCGTTTGTGAAACCCGGAGATTCCGTGGAGGTGGGTCAAGTCCTCTGCATCGTCGAAGCGATGAAATTGTTGAACGAGATCGAATCGGATGTTGCCGGAGAGATCGTGAAGAAGCTGGCGTCCAACGGCCAGCCCATCGAGTACGGCCAGGAATTGTTTGTGATCCGGCCGAAGAAGTGAGAGCAGGGCATCCGGGCGTGCTTCTCGCGCGCCTTTTTGTGTTTAGCGGAAGAGCAGAGATGGGGCTGCCGGAATATCTCCGGCGGATCGACTCGATACCACATAACTGAATACCGAATTTCATGTTTAAGAAGATCCTGATTGCCAATCGTGGGGAGATTGCACTGCGCGTCATCTGCGCGTGCAAAGAACTGGGTATTCGCACCGTCGCGATTTACAGTGAGGCCGACCGCAACTCTTTGCCGGTTCGTTTCGCCGACGAGGCGATTTGTATCGGACCGCCGCAGCTGGCGCTGAGCTATCTCAACATTCCCGCAGTGATCAGCGCGGCCGAGATCGCGAATGTCGAAGCGATTCATCCCGGATATGGCCTGCTGGCGGAAAACGCAAATTTCGCGGAAGTCTGCGAGATGAGCGGGATCAAGTTCATCGGGCCGAGGCCCGAGGTTACGCGGCTCATGGGGGAAAAGGAGAAGGCTCGCGCCGCAATGAAGCGCGCAGGAGTGCCAATCCTCCCCGGTTCCGACGGAATTATCGGATCCGACGGCGAAGCCATCGAGTGGGCTCGGCAGGTCGGATTTCCAGTCATCGTTAAAGCCTCAGCGGGGGGCGGTGGGCGCGGCATGCGAATCGTCCGCAACGAAGACGAACTGCCCGCACTATTTAAAGCCGCGCAGTCCGAGGCGGCGGGCGCTTTCGGCAATGGCGATCTCTACATGGAGAAATATGTCGAGCATCCCCGGCACATTGAGTTTCAAGTGCTGGCGGATGAGCACGGTAATGTCGTGAGCCTCGGAGAGCGTGAGTGCTCGATCCAGCGTCGCCATCAGAAGTTGCTGGAAGAATCGCCCTCAACTCAGGTGACCCCTGAATTGCGCGCCGAGATCGGGGAAGTGTTGTGCAAGTCGCTGGCGGCCATCGGATATTGGAATGCTGGCACGATCGAATTCCTAATGGACCAGGACCGCCGGCTGCACTTCATCGAGATGAATACGCGCATCCAGGTGGAGCATCCGGTCACGGAAATGGTCACCGACGTGGATCTGGTCAAGAGCCAGATTATGATCGCAGCGGGCGCGAAGATGAGCGATGTGCTCCTAGGGCCGATCGTGCACCGCGGTCATTCGATCGAGTGTCGCATTAACGCCGAACATCCGGAAAAGTTCACGCCGTCAGCAGGGAAGATTACGACGTTCCATCCTCCGGGCGGAACGGGGGTGCGGGTCGACACTGCAGCTTATGCCGAAGGAGTTATTCCGCCGTATTACGATTCCCTGATCGCCAAGCTGATCGTGCGGGCCAAAGACCGGAACGAAGCGATCTCGCGGATGTCGCGGGCGCTTGAGATGTTCATCGTCGAAGGTATCTATACGACGATCCCGTTGCACCGGAAGATTCTGGCGGACCCCGATTTCCGGGCGGGAAAGTTTGACACGGGTTTCATCGAGCGGTTCATGGCGAAGAATGGCCATAGCGCAGGGCATTGACCACAGAGATTCGGGCCGAGGCCAGGCAGCGGACACGCCCTTTCTCGGTGAAGTAGGGTCTAAGTACGTAGTCCTTGCGACTGCCTTTCACAATTCCATAGGGCTCTCAGCATGATCGTCCTTCCCCGCCTTTATGCCATCGTAGACTCTTCCAATATTGCCTCAAGCGAAGGTGCAATCCCGTTTGCGAAGGAACTGGCTGCCGCGGGTTGCCTCGTGTTGCAATACCGCAATAAATCCGGCAAGGCGAGCGCCATGCTGGATCAGGCGAGAGATTTAAAGAGATATCTCGGCAGCTCGGTTCGCCTGATCATGAATGATCGAGCCGATCTGTGCCTGGCAGCCGATTTCGACGGCGTTCACGTCGGACAAGACGATCTCTCTCCAGAGTCCGTTCGCAAGATCATCGGGCCAGACCGATGGCTCGGTGTGTCTACGCACAACCCTGATCAACTGCGTGAGGCGGACCTGACCTCGGCCGACTATCTGGCCATCGGACCCGTGTTCGCGACATCCAGCAAGGAGAATCCAGACCCCGTAGTGGGCCTCGAGGGCGTCCGCCGAGCGAGAGCCCTGACACAGAAACCGCTTGTGGCGATCGGAGGCATCACGCGTTTAAATGCCGCTTCCGTGATTGAGGCCGGGGCCGATTCGGTGGCAGTGATATCGGACCTGTTACGAGAGCCGCGCAAATCTGCAGAGGAATTTTTCCGCATCTTGAGGTAAGGTAATCGTCGTCAGTCGCTCGTCGTCGGTTATCGGCAGGAGCCGCAGTTAACCGAACTGAGATAACGACTGACGACTAACGACCGAACCGGAGGTCTCCTGAGCATACCGACAACGCAGTCTGCTGGCAGCGACTGGGAACTCCATAGCCATCAGGACAAGGAACTGGTCCAGGGGCTGGGCCTGACCAGCGCCACCATGCTGGTGATGGGCTCGATGATTGGCTCCGGCATCTTTATTGTTTCGGCAGAGATCGGTCGCGAAGTGGGTTCGCCTGCGCTGTTAATTGGCGCCTGGGCCGTAGCCGGATTTATGACGATCGTCGCCGCTCTCAGCTACGGAGAGTTGGCTGCCATGATGCCGCGAGCCGGCGGCCAGTACGTTTACCTGCGCGAGTCACTCGGGCCGCTCTGGGGATTTCTCTACGGCTGGACTCTTTTCCTCGTCATACAGACTGGCACCATCGCGGCTGTCGGTGTAGCTTTCGGCAAGTTCCTCGGAGTGTTCGTTCCATCGATTTCGTCTTCTCACTGGCTGCTGCATCTGTGGAAAGTTCCTGCCATTCATGTCGGCCCGATGGTTCTGGGAAACATGGAAGTCGGCATCAATACCCAGAACCTGATGGCGATCCTGCTGGTGATTTTCCTGTCGATCGTCAACATCTTTGGCGTGAAGACGGGGGCGGCAATTCAGAACGTTTTCACCGCGGCGAAAGTTTCGGCATTGCTTGGGCTAGCGGCGTTCGGATTCGCCTTTGGAAGGAATCCGCAAGCGCTGGCTGCAAACTTCGGAGCCAACTTCTGGCATCATGCGGGGTTAGGCGCCCAGCACGCCGTTCAGGTCGGCGTTGGCGGGCCAACCGTGATGGTCGGCACGTTAACGATTCTCGCGGTTGCGCAGGTTGGTTCTCTGTTCTCCGCCGACGCCTGGAATAACGTGACGTTTACCGCCGGAGAAGTGAAGAATCCCAGCCGCAACCTGCCCTTGTCTTTGGCGCTAGGCACGGGCATCGTCATCGCCCTCTACATCGCGTGCAACCTTATTTATCTGAGCGCTCTGCCGTTGCAGGGAGTCGAAGGCGGAGCGACGATTCTTGCCCGCGGGATCACGCACGCGGCTGAAGATCGAGTGGGCACGGCCGTCATGACACAGATGTTTGGATCGATTGGTGGCCTGCTGATGGCCGCCGCGATCATGATCTCCGGCTTCGGCTGTGCCAATGGGCTCATCCTGTCCGGAGCACGTGTGTACTACGCAATGGCGAAAGATGGCTTGTTCTTCCGCAACGTTGCGAAATTGCATCCCACCTACAAGACGCCAGCGATTTCTTTGATGGTGCAGATGGTCTGGACTTGTGTGCTCTGCATTTCCGGAAGCTACGGGCAGCTTCTCGACTACATCATCTTCGCCGTGCTGGTCTTCTACATTCTGACAATCGTGGGCCTGTTCGTGTTGCGGAGAACGCATCCAGAAGCGCCGCGTCCTTATCGCGCCGTCGGTTATCCGATTCTGCCGATCGTTTATATTGTGATGGCTTTATTTATTGATGTCGTACTATTGCGCTACAAACCGCAATTCACGTGGCCGGGGCTGATCGTGGTGCTGCTGGGGATTCCGGTCTACTATGCGTGGTCGCGGAGCGCGGCTCGCGCTTCGGCGTAGCTCGCAAGGAGAAACCAAACGGATGGCAAATCTGCTGGCAACCAAACCGCTGAACTTGCTGATGGAAGAAGCTCGCGACACGGGCGAACACAGCCTCAAACGAACCCTGGGAGTTTTTCAGCTTACCGCCTTGGGCGTGGGCGCGATTATCGGTGCCGGCATTTTCGTCATGGTGGGGTTGGGTGCGCAATACGCCGGTCCCGGACTCTCTTTGTCGTTTGTACTGTCTGGGCTGGGATGCGCGTTTGCAGGTTTATGCTACGCCGAGTTCGCTGCCATGATTCCGCTGGCTGGCAGCGCTTATACATATGCGTATGCCACGCTCGGTGAGTTGCTGGCTTGGATCATCGGATGGGATTTAACGCTTGAGTATGCAATGGGAGCCAGCACCGTCTCGTCGGGATGGTCGAATCATTTCATCGAGCTGCTCAACATTTTTCACATCAAGATGCCGTTGTGGCTCGCATACGATCACTGGACGGCGCTGAAGACAGCGGAAAACATAGTTGCGCGGCAGATGGCTGTCGCTTCGGACTCCTCCTTGGTTCCGGGAACTCAGGCTTTTCTTGACAAAGTAAGCGCAATCGTTGCTTCTCAGCCTGCAGAGTTGTTGCACCGGGCGCACGAGTTGCTCGGTGCTCCGCACCTGTTTGGGATGGAATTCGGGTTTAACCTTCCAGCCTTCCTGATCGCGCTTGTAATCACAGCGATTCTGGTCGTTGGCATCAAGGAGAGCGCAAGGTTTAACGCTACGATCGTCGTGATCAAGGTTTCTGTTGTACTCTTCGTAATCGCTCTGGGATCGCATTACATCAACCGCGCGAATTGGGGCACAGACTGGCACTCTTATGCACCCCACGGCTTGGCAGGGATCTGGCAGGGCGCCGCCTATATATTCTTCGCCTATATCGGCTTCGACGCGGTCTCAACGACGGCGCAGGAAGCCAAGAATCCGCAACGCGACTTGCCGATTGGAATGATCGCTTCGCTTGCCATCTGCACAGTTCTGTATATCGCAGTGGCCGGCGTGCTGACAGGGATGGTGCACTGGCAGCAGATCAACATTGAGGCGCCCGTCGCCGTTGCGTTCCTGGACCGGGGCCTAACAACTGCGGCGAACATTATTACGCTCGGCGCTTTAGCCGGACTCACCAGCGTGATGCTGGTGATGTTACTCGGGCAGACGCGTGTGCTTTACTCGATGGCAAATGACGGGCTGCTGCCCAAGAAGTTTTTTGCGGACGTTCACCCTAGGTTCCGCACTCCGTGGAAAAACACGATTCTGGTCGGCTTGCTCGCGGCAGTTGTCGGCAGCGTAACGCCGATCGACGAGATCGGAAAAATGGTCAACATCGGAACATTGCTTGCTTTCGTGATCGTGTCGATTTCCGTAATGGTTCTGAGGCGCACGAACCCCAGTCAACCGCGGCCTTTCCGAACGCCCTGGGTTCCGCTGGTACCGATCCTCGGTGTCATCTCGAATGGGTACATGATGGTCAATCTGGGCTGGGTGAACTGGGTCCGCTTGGTGGTGTGGCTGGCGATCGGATTGGTGGTCTATTTCACCTACGGTGTGAAGCACAGCCGTGTGCAGGCGCTCGCCGCAGCGAGACCGCCTAAAGGTTGATCGATGGCTTGATCCCGAGGCCCTCCGCGAGCGCGGAGGGCCGTTTTGTTTTATAGTCGGGGGTCCGAAAACAGTGAATGGTGATTCGTGGCTAGTGCTTTCTCCATCGGAGTAACGTTGCGCTAGCTGCCACCCACGAGCTGACTAGCCATTTTTCACTGACCACTGGACCCATGAAAGCCCTCCGAAATCTCCGAACCATCGGCGCGCTCCTTCTGCTCGTCATGGCCATCGGCACCGCCGGGTATCACTACATTGAAGGCTGGCCGTGGTTCGACGGCTTCTACATGGTCGTCACGACGCTGACGACCATCGGATATCAGGAAGTACATCCGCTCTCGCACGAGGGCCGCATCTTTAATGTTTTCGTGATTCTGGCCGGCGTCTCATTGCTCTTGCTGGGTGTCGGGGCACTAAGTCAGGCTTTGCTAGAATTCGAGCTGCAAAGTTTCTTCGGAAGGCGGCGCATGGAGCGCGAAATCGGACGTCTCAACGGCCACTTCATCATCTGCGGAATGGGACGCGTCGGTCGCAGCGTCGCTCGGGAGTTAGCAAGGAAGCCCGTCCCCTTCGTGATCATCGACAATGCTGAAGCCAAGCGCCAGCGCTTTGTCTCAGAAAATTGGCTTGTTCTGGCTGGGGATGCAACGCAGGAACAAACTCTGCTTGAGGCTCAGATCGAGCGCGCCAGCGGGTTGATCGCAGCCACGACGACCGATGCAACAAATCTCTACATCATCCTGACCGCTCGCGGGCTTAATCCACACTTGAAGATTATTGCGAGAGCGAGCGAAGACGGAGCAGAAAAGCATCTGCTCACTGCCGGCGCGGATTCGGTCGTTTCGCCGTATTCATTTGCGGGACAGCGCATCGCGCAATCTCTCCTGCGGCCACATGTTGTGAGCTTTCTGGACACTGCGACGACCCATCTCGGCATGGATCTGGAGATCGGTGAGATTCACATCAAATCATCATCGACTTTTGCGGGTAAAACGCTCGAGAGTTCGCGTATTCGTCAGGAGCGCGGAGTGATTGTGCTGGCGATCAAGCGCCGTGAGGCCATGCGCTTCAATCCCCCACCGGACGAGCGAATCGAGCCCGACGATTGCCTCATTGCAATGGGTGAGCCTTCTCAATTGCGGAAGCTTGAGCAAACCGCTGCGTCCTCATGAGAATCCAAAGAGCATGAAAATTGTCAGTGCAGCAGAAATGCGGGCGATTGATCGCGCTACCAGCGAGCGATTCGGCGTTCCGTCTCTGACGTTGATGGAGAATGCCGGAACAGCTGTCGCCCAGCATGTGTTCTCACGCTATCCCGCCGCGCAAAAGATCGTTGTGTTCTGCGGCAAAGGAAACAACGGCGGAGACGGCTTTGTGGCTGCACAGCATCTGCACGAAAAGGGCAAATCGGTTGAGATCGTGCTTTTGGCCGATCCAGCCGACTTGCATGGCGACG
>Ga0181528_10000469_pt1 | contig 28983 bp, 28 predicted proteins | sample PEATcosm2014_Bin_47_FD_119742 | JGI IMG/M metagenome (GOLD analysis project Ga0181528, IMG submission 119742) | Peatland microbial communities from MTU Mesocosm Facility, Houghton, MI, USA - PEATcosm2014_Bin10_10_metaG | ecosystem: Environmental > Terrestrial > Soil > Wetlands > Peat | place...
ACGCGCCGGGTAAGCCGATTCACATCTCCGTTGTGGAAGTGAAGGGGCTAAGCATTCATATTCCGCCAAAGCTGCACGATGAGAATGCCTCCGGCGTGCTCGCTTCCCAGATTGCTCCCGCCGAAAAGCCCAGAAGCGCAATCGCCGGCCTTGTGAGTTTCGATGTGGACACCATGGAGTGCACCGGCGCCGATCTGCTGATCGAAACCAGCAAGCCCGGAAAATTGCCGATGGATTTTGCAATTCGACACTTGAAGCTGACAAATATCTCGGCAGGCGGTGCGATCGGCTTCGACGCCGAGCTGACCAATCCCAGGCCCACGGGCGCAATCAAGGCCACAGGCAGCTTTGGCCCCTTGATTGGAACGAATTTTGGCGAGGCGCCCGTGGTTGGTGAGTACCGCTTCGATCACGCGGATCTCTCCGGATTCAATGGGATTGCGGGAATTCTTACTTCGACGGGCCGCTTTCAGGGAACCTTGCGCGAACTGATCGTGGATGGAGAGACGAAGACGCCGGATTTCCGCCTGACCCACTTTGGCAACCCCATGCCGCTTTCTACGCGCTTCCATGCTCGCGTGGATGGGACCAATGGGGACACTTGGCTGGAACCTGTGGATGCGACGCTGGGCCACTCGCATTTTATTGCGCAGGGACAGATTGAGCGCGTGGCAGCAGTAAACTCCGAGGGTGCGCCGCGCTTCAGCGGACACGATATTGCGCTCACGGTCACTATGAACGGAGCGCGGATCGAGGATTTTCTGCGTCTGGCCAGCCACTCAGGCAACGTGCTGCTGACCGGCGATCTGGTGATGCAGACCACGCTGCACATTCCACCGGGGCCGGCGCCGGTCCATCAGAGACTTGAACTGGCTGGCAAGTTTGCGCTGGAGAATGCGCAGTTCACCAGTCAGAAGATTCAGAAGCGCATCGCGGAGCTGAGCCTGCGCGGTCAGGGGCGGCCCGATGAGCTGAAGACCGCCGATCCGGCCAGCTTCTTCGCGCAGATGAAAGGCGACTTCCGGCTGGCGGACGAAGTGATTACACTGCCCGCGCTGAAGTTTGAAGTGCCCGGTGCGGAGATCGAACTCAAGGGTGCGTATCAGATCGAGGGCGGTCTGCTGAACTTCGATGGTAACGCCAGAATGGAGGCTTCCGTCTCCAGGATGGTGGGCGGCTGGAAGGGGTTGCTGATCTCCCCAGCCGACCGCTTCTTCAAGAAAGACGGCGCCGGGACCGAGGTTCCCATCCACATTGAAGGAAGCCGCGAAGAGCCGAAGTTCGGCATCGACTTCGATCGCATGAAACGGCAGGAAAATCCCTGAGCAGCAATTGATGTCTGAGTCGGCGTGAGCATATCGGCGAATCGATTTGACCGGATTCTCCGTTGCGGCAGTGCGGAGGGTTAGAGGGGCTGCTGTCCGATGGCGCGTACGCTCTTTTCGATTGCCATGCGGTCCAGCGTCGCCAGGGGCAGACTGAGAAACAGTTGCACGCGATTGCGTATCTGGTGAAAGGTCTGCGTGAAGGCCGCGCGTTTCACTTCATCTGTGCCTTCCACGGCCGCTGGATCAGGAAAGCTCCAATGCGCTGTTACTGGATGTCCAGGCCAATACGGACAGGCCTCGCCCGCCGCGTTGTCGCAGACCGTCACCACAAAATCCATCTCCGGTGCGCCAGGTTGCGCAAACTCATCCCAGCTCTTGCTGCGCAACTCTTCGACCGGGTAGCCCAGCGCACGCACCTGCTCGACTGCGAAGGGATTCACCTTGCCGCTGGGGTGGCTGCCCGCGCTGTAGGCACGGAAGCCTCCCGCGCCCATCGTATTGAAGAGCGCCTCGCCCATGATGCTGCGCGCCGAGTTGCCGGTGCAGAGAACGAGAATGTTGTAGACAATCTGCATAAAGTTCGTCAGCTTCTTCTTCCATCTTTCGATATTTTGAAAGAGCGCGACCTCTGTCGTGCCGCTGGAGCAACTAGCCGCAACAACTCTCCACGATCGGTAGACCGTTGAGGTCGCCTTCAAGATACCGATGCGCTAATTGCAGCATGGCCTTTGCGGGAGTCTCCTTGACGCTCTGCGCTGTCTTCACAGCACGCATCATGTCTTCTTGTGAGATGCCAAGTTTCTTCGCCTGCTGAAAATGATATTTGAAACAGGGATCGCAATTTGCGGCGATGGCGGCGCCGATTGCAACGAGTTCTGCGACTGCATCCGTGTATAGACTCTGCTTGGGTTTTTCAGCCCGAATAAATGCGCTCACAAACTTGCCCTCGACCAGCGGTGCGATGGCATCGACGTCGATCCCGGCTTCGACCAGAAAATGCCGCGCGTCCTCGATTGAGTAAATGCGCGTCGGTTCTATGGAGATGCCGGTAAACCCACTTACCGCCAGCTTGGCCGCATAATCATTTTCATCCAGCGCACCAGCGATGCAGCCCACCCACAGCAACATGCTCTGGCGCACCTGCTCATCCACTTCGCCGCGCGTTACTACATCGGAAACGGCGAACCTGCCTCCGGGCTTTAGCACGCGAAAGGCTTCGCGCAGCACGCGATCCTTGTCGGCGGAGAGATTGATGACGCAGTTTGAGATGACTACGTCCACTGAATGATCGGGAAGAGGAATCTTCTCGATTTCGCCTTTGAGGAATTCGACATTTTCTACCCCCGCCTGCCGTTGATTTTCGCGCGCCAGCGCCAGCATATCGTCGGTCATATCCAAGCCATAGGCTTTGCCGGTTGGCCCCACGCGTTTGGCGGAGAGTAGCACGTCGATGCCGCCGCCGGAGCCTAGATCGAGCACCGTCTCGCCCGGCCTCAGCTCAATCAGCGCCGTCGGATTGCCGCAGCCCAGCGATGCCAATACGGCGCTGGGCGGCAGCCCGCTCTTCTCGGCCTCGTTATATAAATTGGTGGTGATGGGATCGCAGCAGCGCAGAGCCGGATCGCTGCAAGCCACTGAACCGTTCTCCCGCACTCCCCGCGCCGCCGCTCCATACTTTTCCTGAACCAGACTCTTTGTGTCCATGCATCGCTCCTCATATTCGCTAAAACGAATATATTTAGCTCTTTCATATTTGTCAATGCATATAGAATGAATGTATGCCGCGTGTCTCCAAGTCTATGAAGATGGCCAGCCTCTTTGCCGCCCTGGCCGACGCCACCCGCCTCCGCCTGCTCAACCTGATGACGGGCCGAGAGGTCTGCGTTTGTTATTTTGTCGAGATTCTCGGTCAGAACCAGCCCAAGATTTCGCGTCATCTGGCCTACCTGCGCAGGGCCGGTATCGTTCGCGCGCGCCGCGAAGGCAAATGGATGCATTACAGCCTTTGCACGCCGGCCGATGATTCCGCCGCTTCCATCCTCGCTGCCGCGCTGGCCGCTTTGGGTGGCGATAGACAGATGCAAGCCGAACGCAGAAAGCTGGACAGCATTTGCTGTGTACCGCAAACGCCAGCCCCATTGAAGTCGATCAGCCTCCGGAATTGATCTCCGCCGGCGATTGCGTCTTGCAACGGGTCGATACTCGAATACTCTGGTAACAGCTTTCAGGAGATAGGAGACTGGATGAAGCGTTATGTGCTGCAAGCTCTCGTCGCATTGGCCGCGGTGTTTGTTGCCGCCTACGCGGGCGATTGGGCCGTATACAAGTTGCGCGGATCGCCGCAGTCCAAAGTCACCGTCAACCGCTATCTGACCATTCCACTCAAAGGCAACAAGCAGGAGTTCGACTATCTAGGCACGATGGATCTTGCCTGCTCGCAATCGCTCTTCCCCCAGGCTGGCCTCAGCGCCTGCTGGCAACTGCGCCGCAATCCCAACCAGGGAATGACGGAATGAGCATTTCTTGCAGAGAGGATTCCATTCGGATTTTATAAACATTGCTTCGTGATCCAGGTCACGTCGAGGAGTTCGATTGGCTTCTAACATCATGGAATCTTTAGACAGGCTCCGAGGAACGATGTATAGCCGCACCCAGAACGAGAACGGGACTTACAATACCCGCTGCCTCCACTGCTTCATGACCGTCGCTTCCTCCGTGGAAACGGAGAAGGAGTTGAGCGGGTTGGAGGAGCGGCATATCTGTCCGGAGCGAGCGTTGGCGGAATTGTTGGCGCAAGGGAATCAAGATCGAATCCAGCGGCCGTCAAACGGTCTCGTAGGGCCTGTGAACACAGCCTCCTAGCCCATCACGATTGCATACGCGCCATCTCCCGCAGTTGCCGCGCGGTGGTTTCCAAAAAGGTTTCCACACTGGCGTCGGCGGGCGGCTCCAATCCGGATTTTGCCTGGATGGCGGCGGCAATTCGTTCGGCCAACGCCTGGCGCGTAGGCAGGCTCATGTCCAGCCGGCGCGCAAAGAATCCCTCCAGCACGATCAAGTCAGTCGACGCGAGCTTGGCGATGCCAGTCGCCGGCAGCGAATAGGCCATATGCGGCTCCAGAGCCGGAGTGCTAGGTTCGAAGCTCTGCGCGGTAATCGTGCGCGTTCCGGAATCGCCCCAGAGCGGCGTCTCCTCCAGCCGGTCCCGCACCACCAGCGTGCCTGCCGCCAGGTCGCCCAGCCGCTGATGCTGCCGCGTGGTGAAGATTGCGATCACGCCGACGGCATAAAAGATCGGAATCTGATCCACATAGCGGACGAGATTGCGGGCCATCGACTCGAAGAGGCCGATGGCGCGGCCCGAGCGCTGAATCACGCGAATCCGCGCCACCCGCTTGCCCGGCGTGCGCCCGTTCCAGAAGGCCTCAAAGAGCGTGAAATAGCCCCAATTTACCAGAAAGACCGAAAAAATGATGATGGCAACCGTCCATTGCGCGGTGAGTTTCGAGAACGCATCGATGCTCGATCCGAAGAAAATAACGAAGACCATGAGCACAAGAAACGCTGCACCCCAGATCAGATAATCGACCAAAAGGGCGATAAACCGGCTCCCGATTCCTGCCAAAGGCATCTCGATCGCCACCAGTTCAGGGGTGTCGATGTTAAGCTGGTCTGAATTCATCTCCATGGCGCACATCCTCTCCAACCAGTGGATTCTCAAGCGCCGGCCCCACTGGGACCGGCTTGCCTCTCTATTGTCCCAGTCCGATGCGAGCGGCCTGGGACAGCTCTCCCGCACGGAACTGGCCGAGCTGGCCCTGCTTTACCGGCAGGTGGCGGCGGACCTCTCCGTGCTGCGCCAGGACGACACCTCGCGCACCTATGCAGCGCACGTGAATCAATTATTGGCTCGCGCTCACCATATCATTTATTCCGGCAGGAAGACCAATCTGCTGACGCTGGTCCGCTTCTTGCGCGACGAATACCCGGCGATCTTTCAGCGCCAGATCGGCTATGTGGCGGCCTCGCTTCTGGTCTCGGTGGCCTTTGGCCTGCTGGGTTGGGCGCTCAGCAGCGCGCGGCCGGAGTTCATGCGCCACTTCGTCGGTCCGGAGATGATCGCCACCATGGAACGCCATACGATGTGGACCGAATCCGTGGTCAGCGTGGCGCCGATGGCCTCCAGCGCTATCATGACCAACAACCTATCGGTCAGTTTCATCACCTTTGCCGGAGGAATCGTCTTCGGGCTGGGAACCTTCTGGTCGCTCTTCCAAAACGGCATCATGCTGGGTGTCATCGGCGAGGCCTGCCACCAATACGATATGTCGCTCGCGTTGTGGAGCTTCGTCGCTCCCCACGGTTCGCTGGAGCTGCCTTCAATTATCATCGCTGGCGGCGCGGGCTTCCGCCTCGGTCATGCCATGCTCTTCCCCGGAAATCTGCGCTGGAAAGAGTCAATCGCCCGCGGCGGAATCGAAGCCACGCGCCTGGTCAGCGGCATCATTCCACTGCTGGTCATCGCCGGCACGCTGGAGGGCTTCTTCTCCCCCTCGCACGCCCCCGTCTGGCTCAAGTTCACCGTCGGGGGGCTGCTGTTTACCTTGCTCAACCTCTGGCTCTTCCGTCCGCTCAAGGCACCACAACCGTGATCCTGGCATTGTGAATGACGCCGTTTGCCGTCGCGGTCACTAGGACGCTGTACGTGCCTGCCGGAGTGTTACTTTGGCCCCCGCCACCGCCGCCTCCACCGCCGCCGCTGCTCCCGCTGCTCCCGCAACCGGTTACGCTGAAAGCAGTGAGCAGAACAAAGCAGAGCAGCAGCTTCTTTGTCAGCCTGTGTCGTGCCTTGCCGCCCGACAGGAAGAGAACAAAGGCCAGCATTCCGGCTGCCATCGGCCAGTGGACAGGACCTTCCCGCGCCGGTTGAAGCAGCCCAGCCGTTTGTGCAACGGCATTGATCGTTACCGTCGCCGCAGCCGTGCCGTTCAAGGTTACAGTGGGATTCACGCTGCAACTGAACTGTGTCGAAGAGGGAGTGCAACTCAGGGAGACGGAGCCGTTGAAGCTGCTTAACGATTGCAGGTTCAGCAGAACACTTCCTGTGCTTCCCGGCTGCACCGTGATCTGCGGGCTTTGCAGAGCCAGCGTGAAATCTCCAACCATTCGCGTCGAAGTAAAGTTCACCACATTGCTAAGTGAGGGGCCGTTCGCGCTGTCACCTGAATACACTGCCGTGAGTTGATTGGAGCCGCTTTCGTTAAACCAGGTTGGATTCACTGCGAAAGTGATGGTGCTGGTTGCGCCCGCCACACCAGTGTTCCAACTATAGTAGGTCAGATAAACGCCGTTGTTATAGAAGTCAATCTCACCCTTCGGAGAGGTGCCGGCATTTCCAGTTCCTGTGATGGTAGCTGTAACCTTTGCTGACTGCGTGCCGGAGATGCTGGTTGGCGTGATGCTCAGGATCGTTGTCGTGGGTGCGAGCGCAGGCAGCGATTCAACATTGATTGCTCGAGTATCCAACTGGTCCTCTACTCCCCAGTTGGAATCCCCGTTGTAAACCATCGATACAAAGTAGGTGTTAGCGGCAAGATTCGGAAAAGTTGCCACTGCCAGCGATTCCGGAGCGTTGGTTCCACTCAACGGCGCAAGCGTCGCGGTCTGTGAATAGACCATCTGATCACCACAATCGTTATAAAGCCCAGGATATGTCCCCAGGCAAATCTGGACTGTGCCGGTCGGGGCCGATGTGCCGAGTGGAATTTGCGAGGGGCTGGCGCCATATGTATCCCAACCAGTCGCAGTTACACTCACCGTAAGCGTGCTGCCGGTGTTCATGAAGATCCCCGGCAAAAATCCTTCATTGGAGCCAGACTGAAACGTAAAGGGTCCGAACTCGCTGTCGTTGAGCCTCACCACTCCCAGGGTTACGCTGAATGTGACCGGCGTGGATGCAGAGGCAGCGAAGCTGGCGTCGCCGGAGTAGCTCGCGCTGGCTGTGTGCGTGCCGATAGAAAGCGCCGGCGGCGTCCAGGTCGCAACACCGTCGCTGTTCAACGCAACCGTCGTGCTGGTCGAGTCGATGGTAAAGGTCGCGCTGCCGGTGGCATGGCCGTTGGCCGTTCCGGCTGCCGCGCTCACTCCAATGGGCTGAATGAACAGCGCCAGCGGCGTGTTATAGGCCGCTTTGCCGCCGTTGACGGGCAATGTCGAACCGCTACTCAATACCCAAAAATTGATATTCGACTTTTCCGGCGTTACCGTCAGCGTCTGCGGCGATGAAGTGCTGCTGGCAAAGATTCCGTCGCCGCCGTACTGGCCCGTCACTTGATAGCTCCCGCCGGGAAGATAGTTTATGCTTTTGCCGCCGGTGCCGTTGTTCAAGGTGATAAAGGTTTGCGACTGGTCCGAAGGCAGCGTCGAGTTGGTCAGAATGGCCACATTCCCGGTGGGCGTACCAGCGCCGGAAGTCGAAGCCACTGTAGTAGTCAGGTTAATCGGCGTTCCATGCGCAACACTCGTGCCCGAAAGGCTCAAAGTGGTTGTGGTGGGCTTGAAGGTGACCGTGTTCCAGTCGTTCACCAGCACATTGGCGTCCACTGATCCCAGCCCGCTGGCCAGGTCGTAACCGGGACCAGCCGGGTACTGCGATGTGCCAAATATGCCGTTCCACTCCAGAACGCAGCTCTCGTTTTCCTCTACGATGCAGGGGTAGCTGTTGTTGCCGACAGTGATGTCGTGAAAGGCCGCGGGTTTCTGCTGCGCCAGCGGATAGAGCGTAAAATCGGCCTGACCCTGCCGTCCATACTTCTGATTCACCAGCGCCATGATCCCAGCCATCGCCGGAGACGAGGCCGATGTGCCTCCCACCAGCAGGATCTCCGCATTGCCGCCGGACCCAGCCGCGCAATCTCCCTCGTAAGCGCAGACGGCATAGGCGCTCAGATTTGCGCCATTCGATGCAAACAGCGAGAGATCGGGAATATCGCGCACCCCGTCCGAAGGAACACCGGGAGCAATCTGCCAGCTTGGCTTGGCATAACCACTGAGGCAGGCGTCGGTGCTTGCATTGGACGTGCTGCAACTGCTCGCACCGCCGCCGCCGGCGCCGTATTCACCACGCTGATAGCCGTTAGCGATTACGTTAAATCCAAAAGCATCATCCCACGGCTGCTCCGGCAGAGGAGCAATCAACGATCCGAGGCTGGCGTCGTTGTTCGTTCTCCAAAGCGTGGTGGCGCTGGCGCCGCCGGTGGCGTAGTCGGAGTAGTAAAAATCCGTTCCGCCCACCGATATGTTCCATGGGGTTGAGGTCAAGCCGCTCACAGCAACAGGAAACACCCCAGGACTGCATAACGATCCGCTATCGCCGGATGAGACAAAAACGGTCTGACCCTGCGCTGCCGCCTGCTCCCACAAGCCGGACCAGAACTGGTTGCCTGCGGTTCCCAGATAGACCTCGCACTCGCCAAAGCTAACGCTCAGAACCGAGGCTTGATTGTCTTCCACGGCGCGGAAAGCAGCCAGCGCCAGTGGATCCAGCACGTTGCTGGCCCCGGCAATATACAGATTCACCGCGGCCTTGGGCGCCACTGCACCGCTCACTTCCACGTCGAGATAGGCTTCCACATCCACGCCGGCCAGATCGCCCGGATCGTCGCCATCGATCACCACCTGCGGCAGCGAGCCGGCAACTCCAAACAGGCTCTGGTAATCCTGCACCAGGCTCAGATTGATATTCGATTCGTTGATGATGCCGATGGTCTGCCCAGCGCCGTTCACTCCCGCCGCGTAGAGGGGCCCCAGGTCGTACTGCGTGGCAAAATCCTCCGGCGTGACCGTGTACGCGTTGGGGTTGGAGGTGCCATAAGGGTTGGGCTGCGTCCATAGCGGATCTGTCTTGTGCGCGCCGGGCGCATAGAGCGCCTTTCCCGCCACCGCGATCTGCGGCTGCGCGCGAAAGTCGTTCATCTGCGTGACGCCGCCCACCAGCGAAGCCAGCGCGGCCGGAATCTGGAGCTCCGTCGCATTGGCGTAATGCCTTTCCCCGTTCACGCTGTACTGGTGAATCTCTGTGTGGAAGGCCTTGCGCAACTGGCCCGCCGTTCCTGAAAACAGAATGTATCGCCGGCTCTTCGAGACCTTTTCCACAGCCAGTCCGTGCGAGGCCAGCCAGCCGGTTGCGGCTTGAAGATCGGAGTCCGCGGCACCAAACTGCTCGCCAAATTGCTCCGGCGTCAGCCACTTGTGATAATTCGCCGAGCCGTGCGTGTGCGCTGCCTGCAAGAACTGTTGCAGCGCCGCCTCGCGCTCCGGCGCGCGGTTCAGCAGCAAGATCATCCGCCCCGCCGAAAAGCTGTCCGCCACTGCGCCCTGATCGATGCCGCTACGCGTCAGAGGATGCACGTTTCCGTGCAGCGTAACCAGTTTGCTCTCGTCGACAGCCTGCGTCACCAGCGGCGTTGCGGGCGTTTGAGCTACTGCATGGACATAAAACATACTGCCCAGGATCAGAAACAGCGCTTTCCATTTCATTGCAGATCTTCCTCGTTCAGTCTGAAGCAAAACTCCGATAGACAAATCCAACAGCTTCCCCAGCATCATTTCAAAAAATACTGCCTGACCACTTAGCCGTCTGCCAGGATCGCATTTGAACCCCGTACCACTGTACTACTCCCGATACCGTCTTGAAGATAAAGATTTGCAACTCAACGCCAGGAAGCCGCAGATCGCCGCGCTCCCAGTGTGAAGACGATCTCACCTTCCTGCAACCGTGCTCTGCGCAAACCTCCCTGTCGCTTTCACCCCCGGCGCTGATAGACTTCCCTTTCAGAGGATTTCCGCAAGATCGTTTGCCGCCGTTGGAGCCTGGCCATGCCCGAATTTCAACCTTTTGTCCCGCCTGGTGAGAAGCCGCCCGAGTTCACACTCCGCGCCATTCTGCTCGGCTCTTTCTTCGGCATCGTCTTCGGCGCCGTCACCGTCTATGTCGGTCTGCGCGCCGGTCTCACCGTGGCCGCCTCCATTCCCATCGCCGTGCTCTCCATCAGTATTCTGCGTGCCTTCGGCCGCAGCTCCATTCTCGAAAACAACATCGTCCAAACCACCGGCAACGCCGGCCAATCCATCGCATCCGGCGTCATCTTCACGCTGCCCGCGCTCGTTTTCCTCGGCTTCGATCTCGAATACTTCCGCATCTTCATGCTCGCTCTCATCGGTGGCTGGCTCGGCGTCCTCTTCATGATTCCCCTCCGCCGCCAGCTCATCGTCCAGGAACACGAAAACCTCAAATACCCTGAAGGCACCGCCTGCGCCGACGTGCTCATCGCCGGCGAGCGCGGAGGCTCCTTCGCCAGCCGCGTCTTCTTCGGTCTCGGCATCGGCGGCGTTTATACCTTCTTTCAGAATGAAAACCTCTTCAAAGCCTGGCCCGGAACCCCAGAATTTCAGCCAGACTTCGGTCCCCAACATGTCCTCAAAGGCTCCTCCATCAAGGCGGAAGCAACGCCGGAGTATCTCGGCGTGGGCTACATCATTGGCCCCCGCATCGCCGGCGTCATCTTTGCCGGCGGCGTCTTTTCCTGGCTCGTTCTCATGCCTCTGATTTATTTCTTCGGCAAGGCGTTGCCGGGACCGGTTTACCCTGGCACCGTGCCCATCGCGCAGATGGGCCCCAGCGATCTCTGGATCACCTATATCCGTCCCATGGGCGCCGGAGCCGTTGCCGCTTCTGGACTCATCACCCTCATCAAGACGGTGCCCACGATCGTCAGCGCGCTCACCGCTGGATTGAAAACCCTTCGTGCCGGTAAGGAGGGCAGCGCCAAACCCCTGCGCACGGAAGACGACCTGTCCATGCGCACGGTGGTCTTCGGCTCACTCGCGTTAGTTGTGCTGACCTTCGTCTTCCTCACCTTCAAACCCGTTCCCGGCGCGCAAGTCGGCATCCTGCCCAATCTCGCTGCCTCGCTGCTGATTGTCGTCTTCGGTTTTCTCTTTGTCACCGTAAGTTCGCGCATCGTCGGCCTCATCGGCAGCTCCGCCAATCCCATGTCCGGCATGGCTATCGCCACTCTCATGGCCACCTGCGCCATTTTTCTTGTTGAAGGCTGGACGGCCCCAGCCTACGGCGCACTCGCCATCACCATCGGCGGCATCGTAGCCATTGCCGCGGCCAACGCAGGTGATACTTCACAGGATCTCAAGACCGGCTATCTCGTCGGCTCCACTCCCCGTCTCCAGCAGCTCGCTCTGATGATCGGCGTCGTCGTCTCCACGATTGCCATCGGCTGGACGCTGAACGCCGTGAATACCAACTTGCAGGAGTTTCACTCGGCCCCGCAGGCATGGGATATCAACGCTTCTCATCCCGGTGTAGCCATACAAAACGACGCTCAGAGCCTGCCTGGAACATTTCGCGTTCTCGGCGCAAACAAATCCGCCACCACCCACCACAAAGCTGAATACATAATCCTCAACGCCCTCGGTTCGCCGGAGTTAGTAGATGGAAAATACCTTTATTCGCCCGCAACCCGCCAGATAGAAGTCCAGTGGATTCAGGGCATCGGTTCGGAGAAAGCCGCCGCGCCGCAAGCCCGCCTCATGGCCACAGTGATTAGTGGCATCCTAAGTCGCAAGTTACCATGGGGATTGGTTCTGCTCGGTGTCTTCCTCGTCATCGCCGTCGAGTTATTAGGAGTCCGCTCGCTCTCCTTCGCCGTCGGAGCCTATCTGTCGATTGGAACCACCTTAGCCATCTTCTGCGGCGGCATGGTCCGCTGGTTCGTCGATTCCGCAGTCAAGAAGGCGAGCGGTGAATCCACTGAGAGCGAAATCTCCCCCGGCTCCCTCTTCGCATCGGGACTGATCGCGGCAGGCGGCATCGTCGGCCTCATCGGTGTGGCCCTCAAAGGTTACGAAGCCACCTTCAAAGATAGCCGCGACCTCCTGAACTTCCCCCACACCTTTCTCGATAACAACTACGTCTCGGTAGCAGCCTTCGCCGCATTGGCCTTCTCGCTCTATTACTTCGCTCGCAAGCCCATGAAGAAGTAGGTGAAAGTCGCGCGCTGGCCAGTCTGAGGATAAATGCGCCCTTCAGCCCTCACACGCTCTCCAGCCATCGTATTCAATCCGCACCACTGCATACGGCGCGTTCTCCGAGCTTGCCGGCAAGCCGGCGAGCAACTCCGCCACCGTCTTCCCGCGACCGGGAACGATTCTCTGCGCCGCAATCTCGTTGAGCGGGACCAGTACAAAGGCGCGCTCCGCGAGGCGAGGATGGGGTAGCTCCAGTCCAGGCTCGCTGACTTCGAGTTCGTCCATGAGCAGAAGGTCCAGGTCCAGCGTTCTCGGTCCATTGGCAATGCCAGCCGAACGGTTGCGGCCAAACTCCAGCTCGATGGCCTGCAAACCAGCGAGCAACTCACGTGCGGCCAGATCTGTCGCCACCTCGACGACGGCATTGACAAACCGTGGCTGCCCGCTCAAGCCAATCGGCGCTGTCGAGTAGAGTGGCGACCGGCAGACCACGCACCCCAGCGATTCCAGCCGCCGCACCGCTGCCGCCAGAGTCGCCTCCGGCGCGCCTGCTGCGCTGGCCAGGTTCCCACCCATGCCGATGTAAGCCCTCCGCATTCTCTCAGAGTATCGTGAAAGCCCGAAGATTCAGCGCCGGAGCAGGAATGGATGAGAGGAAAACCCTTCATCTGGTAGCATCCTCTTTGGAGAACCTTCTTTATGGATGGAATGGATTCATTGACGAATGTCAACCTCGGCGCGCGGCGCAATGAAGACATCGCGCTCGATCTGCTCAAGTTTGTGGCCGCAACGGCCGGAATGGGTCGGCCAGTCGCGCCCTCGACCGGCTTCAGCGGAGCCGCTGCCGCCAAGCCTGAAGAGCACGTCAATCAGTTGCTTAACCTTTACGGCCGCTGCCTGAAGGCTGTCGAAGACCAAGAGCCGGAAAAGTCCGGTCAAGGGGCAGACCCCGAAAAGGGCAATAAGGAAAAGACAGTCAAAGCGCCGCAGGGTTGGACACCGCAACCGTGAGCCTAGCCCCTTTGCGTGTTGCCGTGGCCGGAGCCGGCGCCTTTGGCAAGAATCACCTGCGCGTCTACCGTGAGCTGGAAGCGGCAGGCCCTGACTCAGCCGGCCTGCCTGTCGCTTTGGTTGCGGCCATCGAACCAGATGCGGCTCGCGCCGCCGAGACCGCGGCCAGGTATGCGATCCCTGTCTTCTCGACCGTGGATGAATTGCTGGCCGCGGATCTCAAGCTGGATGCGGCCACCGTCGCCGTTCCCACCGTGCATCATCATGCTGTGGCTGCGACTCTGCTGGATGCGGGCATTGACCTGCTCGTCGAAAAGCCTTTGGCCGCCACGCTCGCCGAGGCCGACGACCTGATTGCGCGCGCGGAGCGGGGCAAGCGCATCCTGCAGCCCGGCCATCTGGAGCGCTTCAACCCCGCAGTGCTGGCCATCCAGCCCAAGCTGCGGCGGCCCATGTTCTTCGAGTCGCACCGGCTCTCCGTCTTCACACCGCGCGCGCTCGATGTGGACGTGGTGCTCGACCTGATGATTCACGATCTGGACATCGTGTTGACCTTTGCCGCTTCGCCGGTGCGCGAGGTGCGGGCCGTGGGGCTGCCGATACTCTCTTCAAAGGTGGACATCGCCAACGTCCGCGTCGAATTTGAGAGTGGTTGCGTGGCCAATTTCACCGCCTCCAGAGTCTCCACCGAGCGAGTGCGCAAGCTGCGCTTCTTCGAGCCGCGCCAGTATGTATCCATCGACTACGCCCGCCAGGATTTGTTGGTGATTCGCGTGGATGCAGACGCGGGCAAGTCATCCCCCGCCGATCTGATTGCAGCACTGCCGCCGCAGATTGCCGCCATGCTGCCGCCGGGAATCGCCGAGGGAATCGCGTCAGGCAAGATCGATCTCAAGAAGATTGATCCGGCAATGATTGCGCAGTTTGCCGCCCTGGCTGGGATCGATCCATCGGTCATCGCCCAGTTCACAAACGCTGCCGAGCCGAAGGCTGGCTTGAGCTTCTCCAAGCCAGAGGTCACGCCCGGTGAGCCGCTGCAGTTGGAGATTCTCTCCTTTCTGGAATCAGTCCACACGCGCCGCACACCGCAAGTCACCGCTCAACAGGGGCGCGATGCGCTGGCTCTGGCGCTGGAGATTCATGCCTCGATGGCTGCTCACGCCAAGCGCGCCGGGTTGGAAGATTTCTTCAAACCCGGGGCCTAGCATTTTGCGTAAACTGGTGCCTACGCGATCCCCACTACACGGTTCAAAAAGCCCACGATATACTTCCACACCAGGTAATAGCCGACCAGTGCGGCTAGAAAAACAGGCGCGATCAACGTGTAGGGTACGGAAATCGCCTGGAACCAGGTAGCGCCGTGCGCGCCCAGCGCCAGCACGCCAAGACTGCTTGCTGTGGTTGCGCCCATCGGCATCAGAAGCAGCGGCAGCAGTGCTCCATGCAGGCCGATGGGCAAGTGCGTGTGCGCATGAGAGCCGAGCCAGAGGATATTCCACAGCCCGAAGAGCGACGGCACCGCGGCCATGGGAAAGATCAGCGCCTGTTCGATGGGGACTGGCGCTTTGAGCACGATCCGCGCCACGATGAAGACGGTGAGCAGCAGCGGCAGCACCAATGTGGGCACAAAGATACCCGCTAGATATGCGCGAAGATAGGGATGAGTATTCATGGCTTCCTCCAATTTCTGCGAGCGCCTGCGCCCGCCGTTTCACAGGTAGTAAAGTAGCAGGGGAATTGACGATGGAAAGAGCATGACAAGACTGGCAAGGCCGAGAGCAAGAACTCCGTCGAACCAGTTTGCATTGAACCAGGCCCAACTCGGCGATTGCCGCGCGGCAGACTCTACGTTCAGCCGCCGCAGCATCGCTGGCCACAGCTCGTGTGCCGGCTCCGCGTCGGCATCCACCGGCGGCACTGCCTGTTGCAAGAGCTTCTTCGTCCGCTCCTCATCGTGTGCATTCATGGTGTTATTCCCTGCCTCTCCAGTTCTTTTCTGAGCAAGCGAAGCGCTCGGAAGACGCGCACTTTGACGGCAGCGATCGAGATGCCAAGCGCCGCAGCAACATCTTTCTGCGGCTGCTCCTCAATCACTGCAAGAGTGGCCGCAATCCGCAGCTTGGGTGGCAGGCTGCTGAAGGCCAACGCGGTTTTGCAACGAAGCTCCGCAATCATGGCGGGGTCGGCGGCAGCCGGAGCCGCCAGTTCCTCGGCGCATTCATTGCCAAGTTCGCTCTCCGGCCTTCTGGCGCGCAGCCAGTCCAGCGCTGCACGGGTGGCGATGCGCCGCGCCCAGCCTTCGAAGCCCTGCGCCGGATCAAAGCGGGCATGAGCCTGATGGATGCGCCAGAAGCTCTCGATGGTCAGATCCTCTGCCGCCGCCGGGTCGCGCACAATGCGTAAAAGCCAGCCGTAGACTTGACGCTGATGCTGGTGAAAGAGCGTCTCAAATGCGGTTTCGCTGCCTTGCTGGAAGTGGGTCAGGATGCCGTTTGTTTCGTTCTGCATCCGTCCTTCCCCCTTCTACTCACTCTTACGCTCCATGCAAGAGAAAGGTTACACGCAATGGTTCATAGCCGCTCTCTATCTGCTTTTCTCTTCGGGAACAGTTTACCCGGCGCTGGTGTCTATCTAAGTACAGTGGTTCCGATAGGGATATGCGGAGGGTCAAAAGCCCCGCACCCCGCGCCAACTTAGCGCGCGGGCGCGGTCAGCCCGCCTGCGTTCAAATGGCCTTCTCATTCCCGGCCGGCGCGCTGAATCTGTTGCACGGGAGGCAGGCCATGTTTGAAGACTCCACCTTTGAATCCACAGGAAGAATTCACACCCGCAGCCGCCGCTGGATGATCGCGGTTTTTCTCTTCAATACATCCATTCTGCTGGCAATGATCCTCTTCCCGCTTCTCTGCCCGCAGGCTCTGCCACCGCAGGCTCCGCCAATACAGTGCTGCATCTTCATCAAGGAGACGCCGCCGGTTCCGCCTCCAACCGTGCGCCCGGAGCAAACCGTGCAGTCTGCACAATCTACATCCCAAATGCAATACGGTCATCTCCAGGCACCGAGAGGGATTCCGGCGATTATCTATATTCCATCCGGCACCGAACCAAAGTTCAACGACAATATCGCGAGCTGGGATCCGAATTCGAATGCGACGGGCCGCGATTTGTTTAACAAACCAGGAGTGACTGTCGTTCATCCCGCAACGGATACCAAGTTGCGCGTCTCCACATCGGTTGAGGAAGGATTGCTGATTCACAAGACCATGCCCTTCTATCCGGCAATTGCCAGGGCGGCGCGCGTCGAGGGCACGGTGAGGCTGGCGGCCACGATCTCAAAGACCGGAAGCATCGAAAACGTGCACGTGGCCAGCGGTCCAGCAATGCTGCAACAGTCCGCACTGGAGGCAGTGAGCACTTGGCGCTATAAACCATATCTGCTCGATGGAGAGCCGGTTGAGGTAGAGACCACTGTGGAGGTGATCTTCACGCTGAGCCGGTAGCGCAGCCGATGCAGGCGGAAAAAAAGCGTGAAGGACGAGGGCGTATCGACCTATACTGTCGTGCGAGTATAGGTCGATACGCTCAAGTGATTTTCTAACCGCTATTCAATTGCAGTAGAGGCGACTTCACGAAGCCACTCGGGAGATTTGAGCAGTTCGCGGGGACGCGAGCCATCGGCGGGACCCACCAATCCGTCGCGCTCCATCAAGTCGATCAAGTGTGCGGCGCGGCCGTAGCCGATGCGCAGATGGCGTTGCAAGAGCGAGGTGGAGGCTTTGCGGGAGTCGAAGATCAACTGCACCGCATCGTTGTAGAGCGGATCGTTTTCGTCGGGATCAGGGCCTTCTGCCTGTGCGCGGTCTTCCTTGGGAGATTCGAGGAAGCCTTCAACGTACTCGGCTTGTCCTTGAGCCTTCCAGAAATCGACAACGGCCGCAGTCTCCTTCTCGCTGACATACGGCGCATGAAGGCGCAGCAGGCGGCTGGTTCCGGGAGGCAGGAAGAGCAAGTCGCCCCGGCCGAGCAATGATTCAGCTCCGTTGGTGTCGAGGATGGTTCTCGAATCGACTTTGGTGGCGAGGCGGAAGCTGATTCTCGTCGGCACGTTGGCTTTGATGAGGCCGGTGATCACATCGACCGAGGGCCGCTGCGTGGCCAGGATGAGATGAATGCCGACGGCGCGGGCCATCTGCGCAAGGCGCGTGATCGACTCCTCGACGTTGGCGCGGTCGAGCATCATCAGGTCGGAAAGCTCGTCGATGATGATGACGATGTAAGGCAGCGGCTCTTCGGCGGGGCCGTCGTCAAAGAGCGAGGGCATCACGCCCTCGAAGAGCTTATTGTATTGGTCGATGTTACGGACGCTGCGCGTGGCAAGCAGTTTCAAGCGGCGCTCCATCTCGCGGACCGCGTTGCGCAGCGCATTGGCGGCCAGCTTCGGCTCGGTAATAATGGGCGTGAAGAGATGCGGCACGCCTTCATACATACCAAGTTCCACGCGTTTGGGATCGACAAGAATGAGACGGACCTGCGCCGGAGTGGTGCGATAGAGCAGGCTCATAATCATCGCGTTGATGGCAACGGATTTGCCGCTGCCGGTCGAGCCGGCGATGAGCACGTGCGGCATGGCGGCCAGATCGGCGGTAATGATGCGGCCGTTGATGTCTTTGCCCATGGCGATGGTGAGGCGCGATTTGGCTTTATGGAAGACTTCTGCTTCAAGGCATTCGCGCAGGTGGATGGTTTCGCGGCGATGGTTGGGCACCTGGATGCCAACGGTATTCTTTCCCGCCATGCGCTCGATAAGGATGCTTTCGGCGCGCATGGCGAGGCAAAGATCGTCAGCCAGACCGGTGACACGCGAGTATTTTACGCCAGCCTCGGGCTTGAACTCGTATGTGGTCACCATGGGGCCGGGGTTGATTTGAACAACGTCCCCGCGCACGTCGAACTCGGCGCATTTTTCTTTCAGAACGCGGGCCTCGTCGCGCAGTTCGTCCTCGCGGACGGCTTGCGGCCCGTCGCCGGAGTTGAGCAGCGTGCTGGGCGGCAGCTTGAAGCCGCTGACGCTTTTAGGCGTGACGGCGGCAGTGCGCAGGTCGGCGTCGGCGCGCTCGTGAATGGCAATCACCTCAGCGAGCGGGGCTACGGCTTCAGGCGCAGGCCGCTGCGCGACCGGCTCCAGCCTCGCAGCCACAGCGGGCATGGTCTCCCGGTGAAGTTGCGGAGATTGTGTAAGAGTTGGAGTGATGGGAATCGGCGACGCGGCAGTTTCTTCCCGGGGCGGCTCGGATTCCACCGCATCGCGCTCCCAGATGCTGCTCCTGCGTGCCGGGGTGGCGGCTTCATTATCTTCACTGGAAGAATGAATCGGAGCGCGTTGAAATGCCGGAATCTCGTGCGGATCAACCTCCGGCCCGCGACGGCGGAAGAGGCGCGCGAAAAAGCCGGGGCGCTTCTCGTCCACCGCTTGCACAGAATCCTCATCTGGAATGAGGCTCGTGTTCAACTGCGGGGTGATAAGCTGCGGGCCAGGCTTGGAGCGGCTCTCCTGCTCGCGCTGGAGTTCGCGCTCGGCAAGACGCTCTTCCTTCTCTTCGGCGCGCCGCTCGCGCCAATTGCGCCAGCTATCGAGCAGCGAGGCAGCCTGTCGCCAGCGGTTTTGAGTGGCTTCAACAAGGGCCTCGAAGCTGATGGCGGAGGCAAACCAGAGTCCAGCGGCGGCCAGGACGCCAGCCACCAGCCATGCGCCCTGGATATTGAGATAAGTGACCAGCAATCCGGCCATTAACCTTCCGGTTGCGCCCTCAACCGGAAGCAGATGAAGCCAGCGCCAATGCCAGGGCAGAAGCGCCAGAACGGCCGGAACAAAGGCCAGAGCAAGGACGGTGCCAATCCATCGCAGCCACGCAAGGCCACCCGGTCGGGAACGCATCCAAGTCCAGCCGAGGCCGCCGGTCCAAAGGGGCAGAAGAAAGGCGGAGATTCCCAGGCACTGTAGCAAGAGATCGCTGAGCGCCGCGCCAAAGAGGCCGATCCAGTTGCGGACAGCGTGGGGGCCAGCCTCGCCCGATGCGGTATTGAAAGAGGGGTCGCCGGGGTGATAGGTGGCCAGCGCGAGAAAGACGAGCAGCGCGGCGAGCAGCAGCACCAGGCCTAAAAGGATATTCAAAGGCCGGCTGCGCGTGGGCGCTAATACTATACGAATCGGTTTCATGGCAGTGGCGCTCCGTCACGCTGGGCTGCTCTGGAAAGCTGCCGCGAGCGAGCCTGTGGAGCGATCGAAGAGTTCCAGAGCAGCTTCTATTATCTCCGCCGGCGGGGCGAACTTTGGGCAAAAGTTGACGGGAGGAACCTTGCTGTGGACCCCCGTGCGCCTGGGTCCAGCGTAGGCTAACTCCCGAGGAACTTTTTTCCCCAGATCAGCAGCGCGATGCCAAGAATAATCCGGTAAATCGCAAAGACGGTGAAGCCGTGCTTGCGGACCCAATGGAGAAACCATTCGACCACGCCGAGGGCGACGATAAACGAAACTCCCGTGCCGATGAGCAGAACAATCCAGCGGTCGGCATTCATCACCACATGGACTGCGCTGCCGTGGCCGGGAAAGACCTCTTTTTTCAAATCCCAGATTGTAGCGGCAATCATCGTGGGAATCGAGAGCAGGAAGCTGAATTCCAGTGCGGAGGGCCGGTCGAGGCCGGCGATCTGGCCGGAGGCGATGGTGGACATGGAGCGCGAAGTTCCGGGAAAGATGCCGGACAATGCTTGACAAAGGCCGATCCAGATGGCCTGCGGCAGGCTCATCTCCTCCACGTGGGTGGTGCTGGATTCGTACCGCTCGCTCCATAGATCGACGATCCACATCACGATGCCGCCGATCAGCAGCGCCAGTGCTATCACCTTCAGGCTGCCTAGATTGTTATCGCTCCACTTCTTCAGTGGCAGCATCACGGCCGAGGTGAAGGCAAAGGCAATCAGCGTAAGTGAGATGGGGTGGTTCAGCCAGGTACGGTCGCCGTTCTCGCCTTTGGGAAAGGTGCGGGTGAAGTCCATAATGCGGCCCAGAAAGAGCAAGAGCAGCGCTAGAATCGCGCCCAATTGGATCACGACCGTATACATCTTCCAGTAGGCGTCATCCAGGGGAATCTTCATCAGCGCTTCAGTGATGCGCAGGTGCGCCGTCGAGCTGACCGGAAGAAACTCGGTCAAGCCTTCCACAATGCCCAGCAAAACAGACTGAATGTAAACGTTCAAGAAGCCTCCACGGCGCGCTCACTCCCGGTCAATGCCGTAGACGGGCACACCCTGATCCAATTTGAACACGAGCGCCCCGGCTCTGGCTGCATCATCCGTCTGAGGAAACTTTTCTTTCAATCGAGAGGCCAATTCCCTGGCGTGCGCATGGGCTTCGCCGCTCTTTTTGTCGTTGCCGTCCGCCGCATACATATCCACCAGGACAGCCTGCCGGTAGACGGCCTGATAGAGAGCCTGCGCGGTGCGCGTGCCGCCGGGATACTCGTCCGCATACTTTTCGTAAACTTCGGATTCCTTCTCCGGACACTTGGGGGAGCCTTGCCAGTCGCCGCAGAGCTTATTGTCGATCAGATCGAAGGCCGCCAGATCGGCATAGCGGGAACGAGGATAGAGGCGGATCACTTTTTTGAGTTCGTCCTCGTCCATCTGGTCGCGCAGATAGGGATCGCGCTCGCGTGCCGAGGGGCGGGTGGCGGCGTCAGCCTTTTGAATCTGCCAGAGGATGTCGGCGGCGCGCCAAGCGGCCTCCGGAACAAGAGGCGAGTTGGGAAACATCTCAACCAGACGGCGATAGAGCAGGCGCGCACTCTGCGCGGCATTGAGCGGGCCGCGCGGATCCGCAGCCAGCGCCTCCTGATTGGCCGCTTCACCCAGCAACACCAGGTCGCCCTCCGGTGTATTCTCGATGATGATTCCTTTGGCCTCTATCCAACCAGATATGGGAGGTGTGACTTCATCCTGGCCGACCAGGGGAGCGTCTTTCTGGCGAATTTCCTGGGTGTCAGTGTTGGCGTAGACGCGCAGCCAGGGACCGCTATGCTCAGCCACCACCATCTCCCGGCCAATCTGTACGCGATCAACCTTCTGCGAAGTGATGTCAGCGGAGATATAGAGCCAAGTAACGCGCAAGGGCGTGGCGCGCGGGCCAGCGATCGGCTTTTCCAATTGCGCCGGTTTGGCCGAGCAGACAGGCAGAGTGGCGCAAAGCGCCAGAATGAACGCAAGGTGGCGGGACATGAGCTTTCGAGGAGCAAGTCTGTGCGGCTTCATCACAGAGAAAATCATAGTTCAGCGACGCAGGCGCACGCTTTCCGTGAGCAATTTCTGCTTCGGGATGGGGATTATTTCGTTTAATCTTTCGTTAACCAGGGAAACCTATCCCGGCGATATGCAGGACAAAAAAGTAGAACCCGACCCGCGGGGCCGTGGTAGATGCGCCGGTGAACCCTTCCTAAGAAGGTGGAGCTCTCCGCGGTTCATTAGGCATTCCGGACTGGCGGACACGGCACACAGAACCGATTGTCGAGTTGAGCCCCTGTTCAATGAATGTTGGTTCAACCAGCGTTGATCGCCCACCTGCTTTGCAGGCCGGTTTCTATTGCGGATAGTAGAGGGAGCGGGGAGAAAATACAAGTCTTGTTTCGAGAGCCGCATTGTGCTACGGTTATCAACCGCCGTTTTTGGGCTGCGGCTTCCGAAACGGCGAATGCTTTGCGAATTATCCCGTCTTGCGCTCGTCTTCGAGAACTTCGTCCAGCAATCCGCGCAGACTGGCCGCGCGCGCGTAGTTGATTCTGTTCTGACCGCCCCCGGCTTGGCGCGCTTGCAACAGCTCGTCGGCCAGATTCAACGCTGCCAGCACGGCCACGCGCAATGAATCAACAGTACGCCCCTGTGCGGCCACGGCGCGCATCCGGTCGTCCACCAGTTCGGCCAGGCTGCGCACGCGCTCCACATCCTCGCCGGAGAGATGGTAGGTCTGATCGTAGATCTCGACGGTGACGTAGCCGAAACGCTTGCCAGATTGCTCCACGCCAGACCTCACAGCTCCAGCGCATCCAACTGCGCCAGCAGCTTCTCCACGCGCTGCCGGACATGATCGCGCTCGCCGCGCAGTGCGCCTACTTCCTTCTGCAGATTCTCCGCCAACGGCACCGTCTCGCGCAACTGTTCCTCGACCTTCGCGGCGCGTTCTTCCGCCGCAATGCGAGCCTGCCGTTCCTGTTTGACCAGGTTGACGGCACGCAGAATCCGCTCTTCCAGAGCGGAAAACTCATCCACACTCAACGCGGCAGAGCCAGACTCTGCCGCCGGCTGAGAAACTTCTTCCGTTGCCGGAGCTTCCGTCTGCGCCTCTTCCGCTACGGACGAATTCCACAATGAATCTGACATTGAAACCTCCCTGCGAATGCAACTCTCCGCAGAGAGTATAGCGCAGCTCAGCCTGTTTTCTGCCGGTTTTTAGCTAACTCCGCAGGCGCGCCCCAACTTTGCCAACAGCTTCAACGACCCGCGTCTGGAAGCTCTGCAACTCCTCCTCGCGCAGGGTGCGGTCGGCGGCCTGAAAGGTAGCGCCCAGCAAAAGCGAGTACTCGCCAACTCTCAGCTTCGCATCGCGGAAGACCTCGCGCGCGCGCCACTCCACCAGTTCTGGAATTCGCAGTGCCGCCACCGCATGGTCGATCTTCTCCCACGTTATGCTTTCTTCCAGCACCAGAGAAAAATCGCGGCGAACAGTCTGAAAACGCGAAATCTCCCGCGCAATCGGCTGGCGCAGCGGCAATTTATAGAGCCGGTCGAGATAGATCTCGCCCACCAGCACCGGCTCCTTCAGCTTGCGCGCCGCCTGCTCCCGCGGATGCAGTTGGCCGAACCAGCCAACGGTAGCGCCATCGACAGAAACCCGTGCCGAACGATACGGATGCAGCCACTCCGGAGTCAATCCATCGCCGGCGCTGAAGCGATCGAAGTAAACACTCCGCGATTGGAAGCGCGCCAGAACCTGCTCCACCACGCCCTTCAGATCGTGAAATTCAATTGCACGTGCCGCGTGCAGCGCTCCTTGCTCCGGCAAGCATCCCACCACACCAAATGACAGCGCGGGCCGCTCCTCCACTTTTTCTGTGCTGCCGCTGAAGACCGTGCCTAGCTCGAAGAGCCGCACATCGCTCACATCGCGGTGAAGATTGCCGGCGATCATCGTGAGCAATCCCGGCACCAGCGACGGCCTCAGTACGCCTGCCTCCTCGCTGAGAGGATTGCCAAGCGGAACCGTGAGTCCCGGCTGCGGCGCCGTCAGCGCAGCCTCGGCTGCTGAGCAGAAGGTACTCGAAATTGCCTCATGAAAACCTGCGGAGAGAAGCGTGCTCCGCGCCGCTGATTCTTTCTCCGCCCAGGGTAGCGCGCGCACTCCTTCGCCAAATGCCGGCAGCGTATTGGCAAAGCGATTAAAGCCGTAAACCCGCGCCACCTCTTCGATGAGATCAATCTCACGCTCGATGTCCAGACGCCAACTGGGCAGCGTCACCTGCCAGGCTGCCTCGCTAACTTGCTGGCTCGCCAACTTGCATCCCAGCGCCGTCAGTACCGACTCGACCGTCGCCGCGGTGATGCCATCGGCGTCAATGGTCGTGCCCAGTATCCGCCGCACCTCGCTGAGCGCAAGCGCTACCGGTTTGCGGTTGGCGGTGCGCGCTTCGAGCGCAGCCACGCGCACATCCACCAGATCGCCTTCAATCCATCCGCTGTTCGCCAGCAAAATGCTACTCACCAAAGCCGAGGCAACAGACGCAGCATTGAAGTCGGCTCCGCGCTCGAATCTGTGACTCGCGTCCGTATGCAGGCCGTGACGGCGTGCTGTGCGCCGCACCGCGACCGGATCAAACCACGCGGCTTCGACCAAGACATTCTTCGTCTCGGCGGTAATCATCGAATCCCAGCCGCCCATGACTCCGGCTAGGCCGAGCGGCTTCACGTGGTCGGCGATGATCAGGTCTTCGGGATCGAGCGTGCGCTCCACACCGTCCAGCGTCTTGAGCTTCTCGCCCTTCTTGGCGCGCCGCACCACGATGCCGCCTTCGAGCTTGTCCAGATCGAAGACGTGCGTCGGCTGGCCCATCGCCAGCCAAGCGAAGTTGGTAGCGTCCACGGCATTGGAGATTTGCTTCTGCTCAAGCAGCCCAAAGTAAGTGGAAACTTCAGCGCCGGTAAACCAATCCTTCGAACCGCTAATCGTGACATCGCGCAGCACCCGTGCCGTGAAGCGGCCGCAAGCATCCTGGGCTTCAATTCTGACCGAGAATTCCTTGGCCGCCTTGCGCGCCTTCGGCAATGCGAAATCAAGTTCCGCCAGCGCCAGCCCGTAGATCGCCGCCGCTTCGCGCGCTACGCCGTAGTGATTCATCGCGTCGACGCGGTTGGTCGTAACATCCATCTCGTAGTACGCGCCGTTGCCGTCACCGAACGGGTAGATGCCATCAACGGCAATGCCGCGCAGCGTCAGGTCTTCGGCGAGTTGCGCGTCGCTCACCGGAAGTCCAGGAAAATATGCTCTGAGCCATTTTGTAAGAATTTTCATGCTTGCCCCTCATGCTCTACATTTTCAATGCGAATAGGTTTCGTGAATGCACCTCTAAAGTAGAATCCTGCGGTATCCTCTCGTATTTCTTCACCGCCAATGCGTGTAATCAGAAGAGATGAATACCCGTTCTCCCAATCCTTTTTGTCACCGAGCCACCCTTCAACTGCGGTCCCAGCAGAAATTGAGTACAACTGATCTCCCTTGTCGCCCGGTAACGTCGTGACCTTTGCTGCTGCAATTGCTTTCATTGTTGAAGGAGGCATACCATTCCAAGCTTCTGATACTTCTGGGAATAACTGATGTTCAAACATCATTCTGTGCGGCTCAATTTCTAGTCCGACGCAAACACCTGTTAGGCCTTCATGTCCTGGGGCAGCCTGCATAACTTTCCCGCATTGATTCAAAATCTCGTAACAAACTTGCGCTAGTTCTCTGTCAAAGCGGGGAAGTTTCCATTCTCTTTCTAGACCAATCTGCTCCCCAATATCACCACGGTCAGGCGAAACAAATGTTGATTCATTTCGGCTTCTAGCTATAGCAGTCCAACTAGGCACATGTGTTGGGATAGGAATGCGAAACGCCATTTTGAGCCGCGTTCCGCGATACATCCCGATCATCATCGATGAATTAGCAAGTAGTGGCTCCTTATGTGCGATTTCATCCCTCAGCTTGCTAAATTTAGGCCAATCGGGAAGTGCCTTCAACTCTTCGATTGCATTACGAACACCTGAATAAGCTTCCGCATTCTGAGACTCGATATAGCCAATCAACACGAAGCTCTTAATTGCTTGTAGAAATGCATGAAGGTTCCAGCGAAACTCATCTGGAGAGTGATAAGTTTCGAGCATCCTGCCAAAAAAATATCGGCTTTCTTCTATCCGGTCATGCATTCCAGGCATAGAACAACCTACTTCGCCTTGAAGCTTTCTTCCAATCCGTGACGCACGATTACGTAATGCATCTTCACCGTTATTTGATTCAGTGTCTTTCACACAAACTGCCCCAAAAACCGCATATCTCCTGCGTAAAAACTCCCGATTTCGCTGATCCCATACTTCATCATCGCAATGCGCTCGACACCCATCCCGAAGGCGAAGCCGGAGATTTTTTTCGGATCGTAGGCGGGCTGTTTTTCCGCAGCGAAGGCGAAGACCGCCGGGTCCACCATGCCACAGCCCAGCAACTCAATCCAGCCAGAGTTCTTGCATTTGCGGCAGCCCTTGCCGCCACAGAAGATGCAGCTGATCTGCACATCGGCGCTCGGCTCGGTGAAGGGAAAGAAGGAGGGAAAGAAGCGTGTCTTCACGGCTGAGCCGAAGAGCGCCTTCATCGCGTGATCAAGCGTGCCTTTGAGGTCGCTGAAGGTAATGTTGGTGTCTACACAGAGGCCTTCAACTTGATGGAAGATCGGCGAGTGAGTGGCGTCGGCGGCGTCGTTGCGATGAACCTTGCCGGGAATCACAATCCGCACTGGCGGCGGCTGCGACTCCATCGTGCGCATCTGGACCGGAGAGGTATGCGTGCGCATCAGCAGCCGGTCGCGTTGCGGACAACGTTCCTGATTGGCGACTACGAGCGTATCTTGCGTGTCACGCGCCGGATGACCGGGAGGGAAGTTCATGCTCTCGAAGTTATAGTAGTCGGTTTCGACCTCCGGCCCCACGCCGACGGAGTAGCCCAGCGCCGCGAAAACTGCGACAATTTCGTTGAGCGTTTTGGTGATCGGATGCTCCGCGCCAGTGAGCCGCTGCGTTCCCGGCAGCGTAATGTCGATGGCTTCGGCGGCAAGTGCGGCATCCGTCGGTCCCGCGCCTAGCGCTTGGTCCAGCAGGCCTTCTACAACTGCCTTGAACGCGTTGAAACGCTGGCCCAGCAGCTTCTTGGCCTCAACGGGCGCTGCCTTCAGCCAGCGGTCAGAGACTTCTTTGAGCAGTCCTTGCTTGCGGCCCAGCCATTCCAAGCGAAAGGCTTCAACACCTGCTTCGTCGCTGATTGCGGCCGCGGCTTTTCGGGCCTGTGCTTCCAGTTGAGCAAAGGCATGGTCAAGCGCAGGCTCATCAAATGCTGTCAGATTCGGAATTTCGATGTTCATATGCGTATATAAAAGGATAAACCACCTGCCCTTGCGGCTCAGTGATCAGAATAAGTGATGAAGAATAGACATCACGCTGGAATAGCCATTCGCATTACCTGCGTGTGCGGTTCAGGAATCGGCAATCCATCCTCGCGCAGTCCTTCAATATGAAACTCAATGCCTTCACGAAGCAATTGCTCTGTTTCGGCAAAGGTAGCGCCAGCCACGCCTAGCCCCGGCAGATCCGGAGCATAAGCGCTCCATCCGTTCGATGTTTTCTCGAAGACCGCAGCATATTCCTTCATTTGAGCCCTGCCTGTTTGAGGATATTGCTGAAAGTTCCTTTATCCATCTCCTGCGATGGGTGACCGGCTACCGTAACCCGCCCCGGTTTCACAGGGTGCTTGAACTGACGATGGCTGCCCTTCTGCACAACCTGAAACCATCCGTCATCTTCGATCAGCCTCAGCACATCGCGAACTTTCATGCAACTGCTCAATCCTTGCTGTGATTATAGCGCCAAAGCGACTTTGCCCCAGTAACCTGCTTGTTCTGTTGACGCAGAACGGCCCGAAATCCGGCAATAATATACTTGACAAAAGAAGAGCGTTCGGGCAAGATAGGAGCATGGAACCGAAGACGCTACAAGAAGCAATCCTCTACTTCTCCGATCCGGTCAATTGCCGCGAGTATCTTGTAGCTCGGCGCTGGCCGAAAGGCGTGACCTGCCCAAAGTGCGGCAGCAAGAACGTGCTTTTCCTTGAGAAGTACAACCGATGGCATTGCCGCGAAAAGCACCAGTCTCCTCAGTTCACACTGAAGACTGGCACGGTGATGGAAGACTCGCCTATCGGTCTCGACAAATGGCTCACGGCAATGTGGATGGTTGTGAACTGCAAGAATGGCATCAGTTCCTATGAGATTCACCGCACGCTCGGCGTCACACAGAAAACGGCATGGTTCCTAGACCATCGGATTCGTCTCATGCTTGGAGATGAGTACGCGAATCAACTGTCCGGCATTGTGGAAGTGGATGAAACCTTCATTGGCGGCAAGCCAAAGAATATGCATATCCGCAAACGCATGAAGGCTCAGATGCGCGGCCAGACGCCAGAGAAGGCTATCGTAATGGGAATGCTTGAGCGCGAAACCCGGAAGGTTCGGGCGAAGGTGATTCCGAACGTGCGTCGCGACGTGCTGCAAGATGAAATTCTGAAACAGATTGAGCCGGGTTCCTTCGTCTTCACCGATGCCCATAAAGGCTACAAGGGGATTGCGAAAGACTTCGTTCACGAGACCGTGAGCCATATTAACGAGTACGTGCGCGGCTCAGTGCATACGCAGGGAATCGAGAATTTCTGGTCTCTTCTCAAGCGCGGTTTGAACGGAACATATGTCGCAGTAGAGCCGTTCCACTTGAGCCGTTATATCGACGAACAGGCTTTCAGGTACAACAATCGGAAACTGTCCGATGCGCAGCGGTTCGACATTGCGACAAGAGGCATGGTGGGCAAGCGCCTCACATTCGCGGAACTGACAGGGAAAACGGCGGACGCGTAAAAACTCATTCGTCCGCGTCAAAAGCGCGGCCCAAAAACGAGGTAGAATGATGGTGCGGACGGTGGGAGTCGAACCCACAAGCCCTTCCGGAGCGACGGTTTTAAAGACCGCTGTGTTTGCCGTTCCACCACGTCCGCACGAGGCGGGGAGCATCCCTAAATGCTCCCCGTTGCTGTTTGTGGTGGAATTGGTGGACCTCGGATTCTCCCTACAGTAAGAGCCCTCATCCTTGGCGATCACCTAAAAGCGGCCATACGTTATCACTTCAAAACCGGCCATAGAGAAACGGCCTGAGACATTCTGTCCGGCGGGGACAATTAGCCTCTGTTGGCATGGGTAATGTCTTGGAG
>Ga0181528_10000470_pt1 | contig 28887 bp, 21 predicted proteins | sample PEATcosm2014_Bin_47_FD_119742 | JGI IMG/M metagenome (GOLD analysis project Ga0181528, IMG submission 119742) | Peatland microbial communities from MTU Mesocosm Facility, Houghton, MI, USA - PEATcosm2014_Bin10_10_metaG | ecosystem: Environmental > Terrestrial > Soil > Wetlands > Peat | place...
GGCCAGTTTGCCTTCTACGGCCGCCTTCGTGAGACCCACGCCGTCGGCCACGACCCGGCTGATGGCGTCGATGCAGACGTTCAGGTTGTTCTTAATCTCGTTGAAATCACCGTTGTACTTGTCGGTGATCTTGGGCGGAATGTCGCCCTTGGAAATGCGATCCACGTACTCTGCGGCCACATTAAGTGGTCCGATAACCGCGTCCAGAGTCAGGTTGAAGCCCTCGATGACCTTGCGGAAATCGCCCTCGTGTTTCGTTGCGTCGGCGCGGGTGGCCAGTTTGCCTTCTACCGCGGCCCTGGCCAGCATCTCTGTGTCGGCCGCGAGCGCAGCAAGGGTTTCCATCAACAGGACCATCGATGGCACGAGTTCGTCGTGATCCGACCGGCGGCCGAGAAGCTTGAGCTCAGGTAGCCCCCCCAGGTCTCCATGCGCGATACGCATGACAACACTGATGAGATGTTTCAGTCTCCCTTGCGTCGTGTTCACAGCGCTCGCAACATCCGCGAAGATCCCCGCATACTGTCCCTTCACTGCGCTGCTGTAGTCGTTGACCGCCATCCCCTGCAGAACGGCATTTGCCTCCACCAGACCGCCCAGCCCATCGATGCAGGCGTTCAAGTTGTTCTTGATCTTGTTAAAGTCGCCGTTGTAGCTGTCGGTGATCTTGGGCGGGATGTCACCCTTCGAGATTCGATCCATATACTCGGCGGACACGTTGAGTGGGCCGATCACGGCGTCCAACGTCTGGTTGACGCAAGTGACAATCTGCCTGTAGCCGCCCTGGAACTGCTCGACGTTCCCGCGGCTCGCGAGTTTGCCTTCCACCGCCGCCTTGGTGAGCGTTTCCGCCTCGGCGATCAACTTGCGCAGGGATTCCACGACCTGGATGAACGACTTGCCAAGCAAATCCTGCTCGGACTTCACTTGTACTTGAACAGCCAGGTCTCCGGCCGCAATCTTTTGCGCCAGGCTAGCACGGTCCTTGATCACCTCGGCCAGGCCGCGAAGAGCCCGGCCCAATGCTCCCAATTCATCCTGGCTGTCCAGATCGATGCTCACGTTGACGTCGCCGAGCGCCAGTTTCTCGGCGGCGGCTTGCATCGCCCGGACGGGATTGCCGATGACACGCGCCAGCAGCAGTCCCAAGCCAATGGCCAACAGGACGCCCACCGTCATAAAAATCAGGACCATGTTCCGTGTGGATGCGGCGGCGGCTTCATTGGCCTTTTCGCTCCCTTCGGCCACTCGGACGTTGATGTCAATCAGTGATTGAAGGGCATGGCGGCATTCCGTCATGGACTGCACTGCCTCGCCATCGAAGATCCTTAGTGCCTCCGCGTCCCGCCCGCTCAGGGCCGACGACATCCCCTTGCCGCGCACAGTCTGGTACTGTTCCCAAGCCGACTTGAACTTGGGCAGCGTCTCCTGCTGGTCCTTGGAAAGCATAGTCTTTTCGTAGGAGGCGATGTAGCCATCGACTTGCTTAGTCTCCACCAGGACCGAATCGGCGAGTTTCTGACGTTCAGACGGCTGCTTGGTCAGCAACATGCTCCGAACATCAGTCTCTGCGATTAAGAAGGCTGTATTGGCGTACCCTAGATCCCTGATGGGAATCAACTGGTCCGCGTACATGGATGCCGAGTTCGCACTGAATTTAGAGACGCCGGAAAGCCCAACCCAACCGATGAGCCCAGCGATTGCCGCCACGAGAATGAAGCTGGCAAGCAGCTTCGTGCCAATTTTCAAATCACTAAACCACTTCACAATTCACCTTCTTTGTTGTGTTGAGCGTTCCGCGTCCGTGCTTCACGCTGTTGTTTACGATTTCAAGTGACTGCCGCAACCGCTTGTTGCAGTCCGCCACAAGCGGTGCACCGTGCCCGAAATAAATGGTCCGGATATTCCGGGCGCAGATCTTCTCGAACGCGGCGGCATAGCTCTGTTCATAGGTGCCCTTGCTGGAATGGACCAGCAGCGAAGTATCTCCCGCGAAAAGCACCTCTCTCTCGCGGCAATACAAGCAAATGCAGCCTCTCGAGTACCCAGGGTAAGTAGCACTTCAAAGGTCTCGTTCCCGGCATTCATTTCATCGCTGTCCTGAGGCACGCGATCCACTCCTTCGAGTCCGCTGCGGAAGGCGCAAACCACGGGCTGGCACCGGTCGCGAATGACTTCTCGCAACTCGACGTGATCGTTGTGTCCGTGGGTGAGGACGACTTGCTCGAGCGTCCGCTTGCCGACGCCAGTAGGAGCCTTCGGAAGCGCGTCGAGAACGGCGGTATCCAGTTTTACGTCGACTAGCATGTTCACGACACAGATCCGGCTCCAGTTGCCCAGCAACAGATATACGTTGGAGGAATGAAACTGCCCTGAGTTCTCGAGAAGAATCACGCGCACTGCGCCACCTCCAGCTTGCGGAATAGTTGTCCGTGGGGGGCCACCTGTTCAAACAGCGGAGCGGCCTCGGTGGGAAGTTTCTGGGTGTGTTCCGTAACGAAATAGCCGCCCGGCCCTAGAGAGCGGTGGAACATGCGGATGACTTCCACCCGCTGGGAGTGGGAAAAGTGCAGCAGGACGTTCTTGCATACCACCAGGCTGAAGCCGGAGTCGATCTCGCGGAGCGAGAGCAGGTCGTGCTGTCGAAAACGCACACTGGCCCGAATTCGGTCAGCCAGACGAAAGGCGCCGGCCTCGCCAGTCGGCTCGAAGTACTGCTCCAGGATTCCCGGGGGCATCCGTTCGAGATCCCCAGCCGGGTAGACTGCCGCATTGACGATGTTCACGAATTGACCCGTCTCGTCGATATCGGTGGCTTCAATCCGCAGGTTGCGGAAGGCGAACTGTCCAAGGCGCTCTGCCAGCAGGATGGCTAGCGTGTACGCTTCCGGTCCCATGGCGCAACCCGCGTCCCAGACCTTCGGGTGAATTCGCCCGGCCAATTCCGGCGCGACGCGGTCGATGGCCAGTTCGAGCATCTGCAAATCGCGAAAGAAGAAAGTGAATGCCACCAGAATCGCCTCGTTGCGGACCCCTAATTGAGCGACTGCCCGTTACCTGTGTCCAATTTCAACGTTTGATCGGTGTCCAGCACCAGTAGCAGTCTGTCCTTCAGCTTGTGAATGCCGCGAACCAAGTTGCGGATCGCCGGATCGAGGTTTTCGGGCGGGCGCTCAAACGATGACGATTCCGCCTCGACCACGTCGCCGATCTCGTCGACCAGGAGGCTGACTACGCCTTCTTCGGTGCGGACGACCACATTCATCGCCGTCTCGCCGTCGGCCCGAGGGGGCAGGCCGAGCCTTTGGCGCATGTCCATGGCCGTGACGATCTGCCCGCGCAGATTGATGAGCCCCTCGATGACCGCCGGAGCCAGCGGCACCGGAGTCATTCTCTGGTAACGCAACACCTCCTGCACCTGAAGCACGTCGATTCCGAAGTAGAATCCTGCGACATCGAAGGTCGAATACTGCCCGCTGAGAGATCGGCTCGAGCTTTCCAGCGATGAAATTGTTCCTGTAGTGAGCATTGGTTCAACCTTTCTCCACAGTTGGTTCGGGGGCAGCCGACTGAGAGTTCAAGACACTTGCAAGCCTGTGGATGGAGCGCAACATGGCATCACGGTCGCCCCGGATCAGGTAGTCCTGGAAGGCACCCGGCTGGGCTGCCCGCTGGCTGGTATCCCCGGCGGAAGCCGCAAGGGCCAGGACGGGAACCCCGGCTAGGGACGGATCCTTCCGCATCTTCTCCAGGAACTCGTAGCCTCCGCCGCCAGGCAGATCCAGGGCAGTGACAACCACATTTACCTTGACCCGCGCCAGCTGGGTGAGGGCCTCGGCTGCGGTGGACGCCTCCACCACGCGGTAGCCGGCCATCTCGAGAGATGCGCGCAGAATCCCGCGCGAGAAGGTCGAACCTTCGGCCAACATCACAGTGGCCCCTTCGGGCACCTCCGCCTCCTCCTGGTTCCACACGCCAGAAGCCGAGCAAATCACGGCGTCCAGGTCCAGCATGTCCGTCACTAGCTTCCCGATGACCGCCGAGCCCAACAACCCCTTGCGCCCCGAGACCTGCCGCACGCTCACAGCATCATCGACAATATCCAACAGTTGATCGACCAGCAGGCCGATCCTCCGGTCGCCGTCGCTAAAAACGATAGCCTGGACCGGATCCTGGCTCCCGGCCGTATCCGCGGAACCTGGCTCCAGAATCTGAGCCAACGGCACCAGGGGCAGAATCTGGCCACGGTACTGGACTACCAGGTGGTTGGCGGCGCGCTCGACATGGGAAAGCGGGAACTCCTCCAGGCGTGCGACCAGTGACAAGGGCACCGCGAGACGCTCGAATGGGCCGGCGCGAAACAGAAGATAGGTCTGTTTGGTGTCGGCAACATTTTCCAGCCGCATGTCAGACTCAACACGCGTGCGCTCGTGGCCGCCTGCGACTTCGCCGCACTTTTGTGCGATCCCCATCACGTCCAGAATGAGTGCCACCCGACCGTCCCCCATGATGGTTGCTCCGGCGTAACAGTTCAGGCCCTTGAGGTGTTTGCCGAGCGGCTTCACCACAATCTCCTGGGTGTCCTTGACACCCTCCACCACGAGTCCGAACTGCCGGTCCTCGGCCTGCAATACAGCGATGTTGATGGTGTCGGAGTCAACGGCCAAGCCCTCCAGACCTAGCACTTCCCTGAGGTAGACTACGGGCAGCAGGTTTCCGCGCAGCCGGTAGACTGCTGTGTTGCGGATGCGCTCGATGGACCGCAGGGCGGCCTCGCCCTCCAGCCGGACCAGTTCCACCAAACTGACCTGGGGGATCACGAAATGCTGCCCGCCCTTGCCTTTCTTGCCGTTCGGCGCCTCACCGCGGCAGTCACCCAGGGTGACTACCAATCCCGGGATAATGGCCAAAGTCAGGGGGATTTTCAGCTTGACCGTAGTCCCCTCCCCGAACCGGCTGGACAGGTCCACCGTCCCGCCGATTTTCTCAATGTTGGTCCGCACGACATCCATCCCCACGCCCCGCCCGGAGACATTGGTCACCTTTTCGGCGGTGGAAAAGCCCGGTAGGAACAGCAAGTTCAGGGCCTCCCGCTCCCCCAGCCGCTCAGCCTGATCGGGCCGAATCAGCCCGTTCAGAACGGCTTTAGCTTTGACTTTTTCGGTGTCCACGCCCCCGCCGTCGTCGCCGATTTCGATGATGACTTGCCCGCCCTCATGGAAGGCCCGGAGAGAGATTCGGCCCTGCGCCGGCTTACCCCGCCCCAGCCGCACCTCGGTTCGCTCTATGCCATGGTCGCCGCAGTTGCGCACGATGTGAGTCAGTGGGTCCTTGATGGCCTCGATGATGGTCTTGTCCATCTCCGTATCGGCGCCCTCCAACTCCAGGGCGATCTGTTTGCCGCAGGCCGTCGCCACGTCCCGCACCAATCGCGGCAGTTTGTTCCAAACCACTCCGATGGGCTGCATGCGGGTCTTCATGACCCCTTCCTGTAACTCGGACGTGATAAGGTTGAGCCTCTGCGACGTGGCGCTCAGAGCAGCGCCTTCCTGCTGGGCGCTGAACTGGAGGATCTGGTTTCGCGTCAGCACCAGCTCTCCCACCAGGTTCATGAGTTTGTCCAGCAAGTGCACGTCGACGCGGATGGCTGAGTCTGCGACACCGCCCGAGACCTTTTGCGCGGACGCCTCCACCTCTGCCGGTGACGCGGCTTCCGAGAGCGTGCAGGCGGAGCCTCGGCTGGCCTCCTCCAGCCTCCGGCATAGGTCGGCGGAATCCTCAGCGGCTTCCTGGCCACCGGCTTCAATGGCCCTCAGGTGGCGCCGCAGGACGTCCACGGCCTCCAGGACCAACGAGGCGAGACCTGAGGTGAAGGTCTGAGACCCGGACCGCAATTGCGACAGCACGTTTTCGGCCTGGTGAGCCACCCGTTCGAGCTTTCCATAGCCTAGAAAGCCGCACGTGCCTTTAATCGTGTGGAACGTCCGGAACACGCTGGCCAGCAATTCGGTATCCCGGGGCCGGCGCTCCAGTTCCACCATCTCCTGCTCCAGACGGCTGAGATTGTCGTTGCTCTCAATCAAGAATTCCTTGACTATTTCCTGGTCTTCCATACGCCTCGCTCGTCTAGCCAACTGCCTCCCCCCTGGTACTGGGAGCAAAGTCAGCAGAATCTCATCACTCTCATTACTTCGGTCGAATGGAACGCAAACTTTAGAGGGAATCCAAACTTAAAGGCAATCCGCACCGGAACCAGGGCGTTTGTGCATCTTGAACGTATGCTCGGCACGTTTCCTGGTGCATGATGTTACGCCGAACGCGGTACAGCGCTATCAGCCAGCCCGGCTCAACGAAAAGGCGGCGCCAAACAGCATCAGCGACGAGGGCTGGATGCTGCTGCGTTTGTGCGGCGACCAGTGCGCCTGATTCTCCGGAAGATGCGTCTCGAGAAGAGTTTCAAGCTGAAGCTGCCGCCGTCGCTGGCAAGGCGTCCACGTTGGAAGAGAAGACGCGGATGCGCGGTGTGCTTTAGGCAGGGCTGCGTAGTTCGCTTAGCTCAGGTGGTAGCCTACAGCATTAGGTTCGGCGTGATAGCGAACTCGCGAATCCCGCCGAACTCTGCTGCCGAGATGCTCGCCAACGACAGCGGAGCGGCGGAAGAGAAGATAGCCCCGTTTGGCAAGCAGGCGATTACGGCGCACATCATCCGCTGAGCGGCTCAGCGCTTTGAAAGCGTGTGGATACGGAGAAACGAATGCCGGAAATAGACCGACGAATCTTCTTGCGAGGCACTGGAATGTTGGCCGCGGGTGCCATCGCCCCAAAGCTGCAGGCTCATGCTTCGCAGATCCAATCTTCGGAGAACACTGCGAATCAAGCAGACATGCTTCCTCCTCCGGTCTATGATCCGTTTGTCTGGAACGCGCCGGGCATGAGTTTCACATTTGAGTTTCTGGATAAAAGGCTCCGCTTCAGAGCACTTCTGCCAGAGGGTGTGAGCGCTCCCAAGGATCTCCCTGCACCGACCTCTGTTTCAGGTGCCGAGGTCTCCCTTCAATGCACAGGCGAAGACCCAGGCGACCATCGCGGTCTCAAGCTCACGATCGGTTGCCCGGGTTCCAGGCTGATTTTCCTGGGTACGCGCGAGACCGCCACGCCGACGGGCAAGCGCTTCACGATCTATCAGGCCGACCCGGCGCTCGACCTGCGCGTCGAGTCGATCTATGAGTCCTTCACGAACGTTCCTGTCGTCCGCCGAAGCACGCGAGTTACCAACATCGGCAGCCAGAGCGTTGGCATCGAATCCTTGAGCTCGGCGATGCTCAATAACTTCGCGCCGCCCCGCGAGTTCGAACGGCAACTCCGCATCCATTTTGCGCTTAATACCTGGCAGGCAGAGGCGCAATGGCGAGCGGTAAAACCCTCTCAGGCGGGTTTTCTAGACAATGGCAATTTCACAATTTCGCCTGCTGCGTTCAACAGTGTCGGCACATGGTCGACGCAGCGTTACCTGCCAATGGGAATGGTCGAGAATACCGAACTCGGGGTTACGTGGTTCTGGCAAATCGAACACAATGGCAGTTGGCACTGGGAGCTCGCGAATACCGAAGCTAAGGCTGTGTACGCCTATATCGGCGGCCCGGATGAACTGCACGGCCATGCATGGAAGAGCCTCAAACCTGGCGAGTCGTACACAACCGTTCCCGCGGCGGTCGGTTGCGTCCGCGGCGGTTTTGAGCAGGCTGTCGCGGCGCTGACCAGCTACAGGCGCGCTGCTTGTTTGCGGCCACGACCCGACACTCGCAAGCTCCCGGTCATCTTCAATGACTACATGAATTGTCTGCTTGGCGACCCCACGACCGCGAAAGAGTGGCCGCTGATCGACGCGGCAGCGGAGGCCGGTTGCGAGTATTTCGTGATCGATGCGGGCTGGTATGCCGAATTGAGTGAGGACTGGTGGGGATCGGTTGGTGCCTGGCAGCCCTCGAAGACGCGTTGGCCTGGCGGTCTGCAGCAGGTACTGGATCGAATTCGCGACAAAGGAATGGTGCCGGGCTTGTGGCTGGAGCCGGAAGTGATTGGCATCAACTCGCCACTGAAAAGCAAGCCGGACGCGTGGTTCTTTCAGCGGCATGGCAAACGGGTCATCGACCATTCGCGTTATCTGCTCGACTTACGCAACCTGGAAGTTCGTGCCTACCTGAACAGTGTGGTCGACCGGCTCGTCGGCGAGTACAAGATCGGCTACATCAAGATGGACTACAACGTTGACGGGCTGGAGGGTACGGAGTATCTGGCGGACAGCGCCGGGCAGGGACTGCTCGAACACAACCGGGCGCTGCTGACGTGGCTGGACGACGTGCTGGCCCGCTATCCCGACCTCACGATCGAAAACTGCAGCAGCGGCGGCGGACGGATGGAATATGCCATGCTTTCGCACCTGCAATTGCAGTCCTCAAGCGATCAGGAAGACTACCGGCTCTACCCGCGAATCGAGGTGGGCGAGTCGGCCGCGGTCCTGCCGGAGCAACTGGCCGCCTGGTCCTACCCGCTTGGCAGCAGTGGCACGGACGCGGCCAGCTTCAACATGGTGAACGCGATGTTGTTCAGGATCCACCAGAGCGGCCACCTAGCGGAACTGTCTCCAGCCAGTTTTGCGCAAGTGAAAACCGGCCTGAAGATCTACAAGGAACGAATTCGTCCGCACATCGGTCAAGCTCTGCCCTATTACCCGCTCGGTCTGCCGGACATCACCGACTCGGTCTCTCCAGTTGCGCTCGGAATGCGCTCGCCGCAAAGCAGTTTTATAGCGGTGTGGCGACTCCGGGGCATCGACAAAGTTCATCTCTCGAAGGCTGATCCAGGAATGCGCATTCTCTACCCGGGGGACCTGGGCATTCGCCTCGAAACCGGCGGCGAGGGACTCACCGTAGTTTTCCCCCGCGAGATGATGGCGTGCGTTCTCACTCTGGACGTATAGAGGCATTCCCAAAGCTGCGAGAGGCCTTTGTACTTTGCCCTTGTCTTGAGCGGGATTGTAGTGATACCTGGGCGCCAGTTCATAGTTCGCCGTCGTCGTGTATACACGTGCCGAACGACGAGTTCACCACCCAAAGCGGAAGGCCGATTTCGTCCACGCTCGAACGTCCCCAATGTTCATCCCGGACGGTCTGCGTCTCACGATCCGCGTCGGCGAGATGGTCGGTGGGAAGGTGCGTGGTCCGAAACCGGGACCGGCCGAAACGGCCTACACGACCTGCGTTTGGCGTTACGGATGGCGAGCACGCACCGCGCCGGCGCCGGCCACGGCTGATCCGCCTATGGAGATTCCCGCACCACCTGTCGATGCAAAGAAGAACCGCGTGGCCACGAGAGCGTTGCCGCCCGTCAAGACGGCGGACCAGAGTGCGGCGAAGCAACTTCGTAATCGGGAAGCCTGGCGCCCAATAGGGAAACGCAGCGAGACGAACCGGCCGAAGGCGCCTTCCGGGGACTAAGCGGGGCTCAGCCTAGCGCTCGATGCCCAGGCGCGCAGCCACCTTCGTAATCGTTGCGACCAGCCTCTCGATGTGCGCTTCGGTGTGTTCGGAAGTGCAGGAGATGCGGAGCAGATTCTGGGCCGCGCCCGGCTTCAGCACCAGGTTGACGTAAATGCCTTCGGCCAGAAGCTCCCTGCTCAGCCGGCACAAAGCCTCTTCCTCCCGGATCACCACCGGCACGATCGCCGTCTCGCCATCCAGCACCGAAAAGCCGCGTGCGCGCAGTTCCGCGCGCAGCGAGCTGGCCATCTTCAGCAGCCGCTGGCGCCGCTCCGGCTCCTTGCGGATAATATCCAGAGCCGCCCCTGCCGCCGCCACCGACGCCGGCGGCAGGCTCGCCGCAAACACGAACGCCCGCGCCGTGTGTTTCAGATAATCCACCACCTCGCGAGGACCCGCGATGAAGCCGCCCATCGACGCCAGAGCCTTGCTGAACGTGCCCATCACGATGTCCACGTCGTCCAGCACACCCAAGTACTCCGCCGCGCCCGCTCCGGTCCGGCCCAACACTCCCAATCCATGTGCTTCGTCCACATAGATGCGCGCCGCTTTAGGCTTTGATAGGTTTACCAGCCCGCGCAACTCGGCCAGATCCCCTTCCATGCTGAACACGCCTTCGGAGACCACCAGGATCTTTTCATCGGAAGCGCACTTGTTGAGGCAGCGCTCGAAATGATCCAGATCGTTATGCCGGAAACGCATCACCCGCGCCTCCGACCGCAACGCCCCTTCCACCAGGCTGGCGTGCAGGCGGTGATCGCAGATCATCACGTCGCCCGTTTCGGTGAGCGTCGAAAGCGCCGCGTAGTTGGTCTGAAACCCGGTGCCGAAGATCATCGCGGCTTCTTTGTGTTCGAAGGCCGCCAGCTCCGCTTCCAACTTCACGTGCAGATCCAGGGTCCCGTTCATCAGGCGCGAGCCGCTGCATCCTGTCCCGTATCGCCGGACCGCCTGCGCGGCAGCTTCTATGACCTGCGGGTGCGTGATCAGGCCCAGGTAATCGTTGGACCCGAACATCAGCACCTTCGACGAGCCCAGCCATACCTCTCCCGGCTCGCAGCCGTCCCGGTCTCCGAAGGTCTCGAAGTACATGTACAGCCCGGCTCTCTGGAGCTCACGTGGGCGAGTGAATGCGCGGCATTTCTCGAAAACGTCGTTCGCTTCAGTGCTCATCTTATTCGCGGTGGCCATCAGGCTCGTATTCATTGCCATTCGTAGATTCGGTAGGTCTTGTAATGTCTTGCGCCCATCACTTCCAGGGAGCGTGTCATCAGAACGTTGTCTTCCAAGATCCATGACATTTCACAGTCGCCGGTATATCCCAACTTCCTGGCAGTCCGCACGAGCGTGGCATAGAAGGCAGCCGCTACACCGGAGTTTCGATGCTCCTCGACCACCCCAAGCGCAATCACGCGCAGACTCTTAACCAAACGTTGATAATACAGAATTTTGAGCAGGCCCGTCGGGAAGAGGCTGCCGCCCGCCGGCTTGAGAGCGAAATTGATGTCGGGCAAGGCCAGTGCAAACCCGATCGTCTTCCCCCCCGCTTCTCCCACCAATACCAGCTCGGGCTTGAGAATCTGCTTCATCTCCTTGCCCATCAGGACGAATTCTTCGCGCGTCATGGGCACAAATCCCCAGTTGCGCTTCAATACCGAGTTGTACACACCCCACAGCCGCTCCACTTCGCCGTCGAAATCCTTCATGTTGATGGGCCGGACCGTGACCCCGCTCTTGGCGAGCTTGCGGTCCGCCACCCGCCCGATCTTCTCCAACTCGACCGCCGCCTCGGTACTGACGTAAGCGTTGAGGTCCTTTGCCTTGCGGAGCCCAACGCTTTCCATCAACGCCGGGTAATAGCGCGGGTTGTACGTCATCATGACCATCGGACTCGAATCGAAGCCGTCGACCAACATGCCGCATTCGTAGTTGGTGGAGGGGTTCATCGGCCCCCGAAGCAGCACTGCGCCACGGTCGAAGACCCACTTTCGTGCGGCGCCGAGCAAGGCCGCCGCTACTTCCGTATCGTCCGTCGATTCGAAGAACCCGAAGAACCCGGTGTTCTCCTCGTGAAACTTGTTGTAATTACGGTCCAGGATAGCGGCGATCCGGCCCACCACGCGGCCGTCGCGCCGCGCCAGGAAGAACTCGACCTCCGCGTTGGCGTAGAACGGGTGCTTGGCCCGGTCCAGCAGTTCCTTGACGGCGATCCGCAACGGAGGGACCCAGAATGGATCGCCGCGGTACAGCGAATAGGGAAACTCGATGAACTCGTTCAATCCCTGCTTGCTATCTGCCGTTACAACTTCAAGTGCCAATTGAACCCTCTTTTCCTGACAGCTTCCGGTACATCGTGGGCCCCGCCGCAATCAAGATCGCGGCCAGCAGCGCGCCCGCCACCAAGTCAACCGTGTAGTGGTATCGAAGGTAAACTGTAGCAAAAATGATGCATAGCGTGTAAGCCAAATACGCCCGGGAGAGCTGTTTCGAGACTTGCCGGCTGTTCCACCAGGCGATGATCGTGAGCTCGCCGTGACCGCTCGGAAAGCAATCGTATTGGGCTGATTCGAGGCGGTCCAGCGTCGACCGCATGACGTGTACCCCCCATCCTCCCTGCAAAGGCAAGTGCTGCAAGTGGTCGAGCAGGAAACGGGGCCCGCGCGCAGGCACAAGGATGTACCCGATATAGGACGCCAGAAAGCCCAGCGAGATCAGGAAAGCGCAATACCGGAAGTCCGTGAAGCGTCGTTTCCGCCACAACAGCCAGGGGATCAACAGGACCGCGGGAACGAACAGAGTATAGACAAGCTGCAAAAAGTCTGTGAGCGCCGGCGTTTGGATGCGCTCCAGCCAGACGGTCGGATTCGCATGCCAGATCGAAAAGTCGAGATCCGCGAGCCATTGGTCGGCGGCCGTGCCCCGGATCGCCGGAATCAGGATCGCCATTTCCTTATAGCAGCTACCCACCAGCGGCAGCGGATACCAATAGCGGAAGTACCGGACCGCGCGGCCGTCGCGCGTCGAAGCCAACACGATCGCGATGGCAGCCCCAACGTGCAAGGCCAGCAATGCCGGGGCTTCGGGAAGCCGGTTCCAGTACAACGCGATCAACGCACCTGTGCCGGCAAGGTAAGCCAGGATCAGTTTGTCAGCGGCCCACAAGCGCCTATCCGGGTTCAATACTTCAGCCAACCTGCCTCCTTGTACCAGGCAAGCGTTTGGGCGAGCCCAAGCTCCAGAGGCGTCTGCGCTTCGAAGCCCAACTCTCGCGCCGCGCGGCGCGTGTCGCAAGTCCAATGGCGGCACTGCGCTTCTCTAACCTTCTCGCGAGAGATGATCCCCGGCTTCCCGGTGAGTCGCGAGTAAACTTCCGCGACGCCGCCTACGGCGTATGCGAGCGGCGCGGGAATCCGTAGCACTCGCGTTCGTTTCCGCATGATGCGCGCTGCCACGGAACTCAGCTCGCTCCAGGAGACCGCCTTCGCGTGTGCCAGAAAGTACTCACGGCCGCCCGCCCGAGGGGTGCATGCCGCAGCCAGCAACCCTTCGGCCAGATCTTTTACATAAATCGCCTGAAACCAGCGTTCGCCGCCCGAGATTTCCAGTACGAGTCCCCTGCTGATCGATTTGAACATTTCCAGCACGTCTGTGTCGCGCGGGCCGTAGACCACAGCCGGCCGCACGATCACCGCATCAGGAACCAGCGCCCGCACAATCCGCTCCCCTTCCAGCTTAGATGTACCGTAATGCGTGACGGGGTGCGGCTCGGCGTCATCGGCGACCGGCGTGCCATCGGTGCTGGGTCCGATGGCGGCGAGCGAGCTGACGTGTACCAGCCGAACCCCGCGCCCGGCTATCGACCGCGCAAGATTCTCCGTCGCTCGCGCGTTGCCCGAATAGAACTCCCTTGTCGAAAGCGCCTTCGTCACACCCGCAAGGTGGATCACGGTGCTGACGCCTTCCAGGGCATCGCTCAGACCCTCGCCGGAAACGAGGTCACCGCACACAAGCTCAGCCCCAGCCGGCAACGCGAAAGGATGCCGCTTGAAACTGTCGCGGCGGACCAGGCAGCGCAGCGGTTCGCCATGCGCGCAGACGGCCTCCACCAGATGGCTTCCGATGAAGCCTGTGCCGCCGGTGATCAAAATCATTGCCGAGCTCTATTACGGAAAACCAGGTCCGCGCGGTAACTTTCCTTCCAGTGACGACCCGGGTAGGGCATCTCAGCAGTATCCAAGCCCATCTTCAGCATAAAGGACGATTTTACACTCTTGGAATGGGAGACCACAGCATCGCCGTCCTCAATGGTGGAGACGTGAAGCTGGCCGGATCTCACCTTCAATTCCCAACCGCCGGGGAACGTGGTGAACAATGGCGGACGCCTCCCGGCGGATTTGGCGGCGGTGCGATTCGCCTGTGGTGGTACGCACGTTGGACGCAGCAGCGGCGGATGCGGCTGGACGGTGCGCGCCGTGTTCTGCAACTACATTCCGGATTTCCTGCCGATGGCGTTCGTCAAGGAAACCAGTCAGGGCTGGCAGCAACTTTCGGTGCGCACCTGGATTAACGCCGCCGCCGTGCAGTACCGGGCGCCGGACCGCGAGTGGAGTAAGACTACCCCCCTCGATAGCAGGCGGTGCGATCCGTGAGGACAGAATATGTGGAATCCGGGGCCTCAATCCCGATCCTTACGGACTCGGCAATTGGAAGCTGAGACCCCGGATTCTTGCCCTGACTTCTGCTAAGGCGACACGAGCGCCGTAGAGCTGGGCAGATCCCCTGGAGGCAAAGAGGAGAACACCGGGAACGCCTCGGCATTGATCGACAAGCTGACAATGGGGATCGAGGAGGTGATCTCGACCATTCCTTTGAAGCTCCCCAGACTGAGCAGAGGGCCGGGGTTCACGGCTCCGTGCCCTAATGGTGCGAGAGTTACGGTTGTGGTTCCCAACCGCGTTCCAGTCGCCCCGATCACCGTCAGTGTAACTGTGGCGGACTCAGTGGGAGAGGGATTCGCGTAGGCGACTCCCGTATTGGTCTGCGCGAAAGTGGCGAACTTGGTGGTAGGCGCTGTTTCAGCGTTCACGCCAGCCTCTCCCTGTGCCACTCCCGAGAGGAAGTAGCGAAAGAGCACGCTGGCTTGTACCGGGCCGCTGCACAGCGCTTGCGCCCATCCCTCCACCTCTACCGGGATAGCGTTGAGATCCGCCACGCTCTGGTCGTGGACGATTTCTCCAGGTGGCATTGTATCGGTGCGGTTTGAAATCGCTCCCTGGCTGAACGGGATCGACAATGGGCTTCCAGAGTCGCCATAGAAATTGGTTACACAGGTGACCGGCTGCGGAGAGTAGTTGACGTAGGTGAGAGTCGTCTGGTAACCGCCGCCGAACGTGAGGTGGGGGAAGTAATAGGACCGCGACGAGTCGACAAATGTTGCGCTACCCGTCACCTGACCCGTGATATTGGATCCAGCCGTGACACCCACCTGCGCCACGTTACAACTGGATACCGCCGTACCGCCGCAGATTGCGGATCCTGAGTAGATGAAGTTGAACGCTGCTCCGGTGACGAACTGGCTTGACACTAACATTGGCGCAACGACGGTTCCAGTTGAGGTAGTCAGGTTCAAAGTCATTGTTGCCGTTTGGGGAGCAGACGAAAAGGCAAAGTAGTTAGAGCCCGCGGCTTGCTCGACGCCCAGGAACGGAGTAGAGCCTGTGCCGACATAGGTAGTGACCAGGCTGTAGGTGCCGTCAGTGAATCCCGCGGTTGTGCCAGTAAAGTTGCCTGAAAGCGTGCACGTTGTATTGCCTCCGCTGACGCTGCACGCCCCCATGGTAACGATGTACTGACCGAGGCCACCCGCGTTTGCCCCGGTACCGGCCATGGTAAAGAACTCCGCGGTTTGGCCGAGACTCACCGTGATCGATTGCGCTTGCGCCATCAAAGCTGTCAACAGCAATCCCAGCAAACAAGAGGCGATCCGTGAAATGGACCTCTTATGGGGGCTAACAGGGGGAAGCGCGAGATTCCGGCTTCTGATTGACGGGTTCATAGATAGTAACTCCTCCTTGAGATGTTCATTTAGGCAACGGGCCAGTTTTGAGCTTTTGTGCCGGAAAGGCGAACCTGCGCAATGCCGCGGCACCGTCCTGGAATGGAGGCGTCAGCCCTCCATGGGTAGTCCCGCAAGGCCAAGCACCGAAGGGGATAGCCGCTCCTCGCCGGCCAGTCTCCATTTCGGGGATTCAAGTATGTGGTGGGCAACTCCGGTTGTCAAGCGCGGAGTAAAACGGCTGCCGATAACTGCGTGCTTCGGCCGCAACTTGCCTTCTCGCTTCGAGTGACGGCTCCGTGGATTGCATCAAACATTACATAATTTGATGCGTGATGTGTTACGTTGAAGGCATGCGTACGACGCTGGAACTCGACGACGATCTCATAACCACGGCCAGAGATCTGGCTCGCGAGCAAGGGGTAACGCTTGGGCAGGTCATCTCGGAACTAGCTCGACAATCGCTGACCACGAAAGCGCCCCTGAAAGTGCGCAACGGGGCTCTGCTTTTCGTGCCGAAGGCTCGCACTTCGAAGCCTGATCTGCGGATTGTGAACGAATTGAGAGACGAGGCGTGAGTATCGCCCTGCTGGACGTGAATGTTCTGGTAGCTCTCTTCGATCCTGCACACGACAATCACGAAGAGGCGCACCGCTGGTTCGGCCGGAATCGAAAACATGGCTGGGCGACATGCCCGATAACGGCCAATGGCTGTATCCGGGTCTTGAGTAACCCGGCATATCCCACAGTGAAGGCGTCTCCCTCGGAAGTGACCGATCGCCTGCGAGGCCTTTGTTCCACGGTGGATCATCATTTCTGGCAGGACTCGGTGTCCCTCCTGGACGAGTCGTTGTTCCGGGCGGCGATGATCGTTGGACACCAGAAGATCACGGATGCGTATTTGCTCGGGCTTGCCGTTCGAAATCACGGACGGCTCGCCACGCTCGACCGGTCAATCCCGTTGAAAGCAGTACAAGGCGCCGAGCCCGGAAACCTGGTTCTGATAGGAAGCGTCTGAGTGCGGCCCGCTTCGTGATGTCTACGCCGGATTCTCCTCCGCGATAGCTGCGGCCTCCGACGAACTGTCTCCGCCACCCTCCTCGCGCGTCAAGCGCCAGCCGTCAAAGTCCTAGCGCACTTTCCAGGCGACGCCGAGCAGCACGTCCACTTGGTTTTGATTGGATTGCCAGGGCGGGGCGCTGAAAATCTCCATCGGACCGGCATATGCGCCCATGACCGTGCTGCCGCTCCAGCGCGTATAGCGGATTACCGGCGACAGGCGCAGGTGGCCGAGCGCGAACTGCACTCCTCCGCCAACGACAAATCCGTTGTCATTGGACCAGTTCGAGTAGTATGTGGAATACGTATACACTATGCCTCCGGGCAAGTGGTCCACCTCGTTCTTGGTCGGTGATCCGGCAATCACACGGGACACATAACCGGCTTCCAGAAATGGCTTGGCCGCGGCAATGGGAATTCTGTACTTCAGCAATATCGGAACTTCCCACAGATTTGCGTGCTCTACGGCGAAAACGTTGTAGTCTCCGTTCGAAGCGGATGTCTGGAATCCCGCGCGCCGGTACAGCGCGTCGGCTTCCACCGCCAGCCCGAACGGCAGGCCGACTTCCAGCATCGGCCCGACAGCGTATCGCTTTGACACACTCGTTGCCCCTCCGCCGGTCAGATCATCGGTGGCCCTGACTCCCCCGATGACTCCGATTGAAATCGTCTGGCCAAAACAAACACAGCTAGTTAAGATTCCAGCCACCATCCAACTGCAAGATTGCATGACTCTCAATCCTCCAAACGCAAAATCTCAAAACTTGCGTTTCCCCTTCCAATAAAAAGGAGCCGCATTTCTACGAAGCTGTCAGATAATCAGCAGGCAATTACACAGCCATCCAGTCCGGGTCACCCCGAATGATGAAACTGCCCCCCAGCACAGAGCTGCGAATGTTAAAAAGCGGCCAACCGTCGCTTTGTACATAGGGCCGCTCTGTGACCTTCGCGGATGGCTACGGATAAGAGCGACTCGTAATGCTTGACTTTCGCTCTGTATTCGCCAATACTGCGGGTATGGCCTTAACCCCCAAGCAAAAGAATGTTCTGGATTTCGTGGCTTCGTTCACCGAACGAACCGGATACTGCCCCAGTTTCGAAGAGATCGCGCGAGGCGTGGGGCTTGGCTCCCTCGCCACGGTCCACAAGCACATTACGGCTTTGCAGCAGAAGGGTTATCTCAAGCGCCGCTACAACGAGAGCCGTTCGCTGGAAGTCTCCGAGGAATATCTACGTTCGGAACATGATCGTCTGGAGAAGCGCGAGAGCGGCTCGCCTTTCGAGATCCCGCTGATGGGCACGATTGCGGCCGGCGCGCCCGTCGAAGCCATGGAAAGTCCGGAGACGCTCGATTTCGGCGACTTCGCGGGTGCGCCAGGCATGTTTGCCCTGCGTGTCCGGGGTGATTCCATGATCGAGGATCACATTTGCGCTGGCGATTACGTGCTGGTGCAGAAGGTCCAGTCGGCGCGCGACGGGGAGATCGTGGTCGCCTTGGTGGATGGCGCGGAGACGACCCTCAAACGGCTCTACCGGGAAGGCGAGAACATTCGTCTTCAACCGGCAAACGCGTCCATGGCGCCCATCATCGTTCCGGCCGCGAATGTGCAGTTGCAGGGCCGGGTGTTGGCAGTGCTGAGGAAGTATCGTTAAGCGCTCGGAATGGAGCGGACTTCCAGCCAGGCAACTCCGGTGGGAATTGCGCCTTTCCTGGCCGCGGAAGCCCGCTCTCCGGCAACTCTACTTTTCGTGACGGGCGCGGACGATTTCTATCGCGGCCAGCCAGTCCTGGTGCTCGCTGCCCTGCGGGCAGCCTTTGTGCAGCCAGTTGCAGTAGGCTTCCTTGCGGATTTCCTCTTGGTGCAGCGCGACATCGAACGTAGTCTTTTCAACGTTGCTGGATTCTACCAGCAGTTCTGCGGCCGGCGCGGCATTGACACTCTTGCGCGCCGGCGACTTGTGCGTAGCGGCGGCGGGAGACTGGGCTTTCGCGGCCTTGTTGTCGGGCCCACCTGTTGTTTCAGCAGCGGGGGTAGCGCGGACGCGCGAAGATTTTTGACCTGACTTGACCGTCTCCTCCGCGCTCACGGTCTCCGATTTTGCAGTAGTTTTCTTCCGGATAGCCATTGATTCCGTTTCTCCTGTTGATTGGTTGATTCTTTATACATCGCTGAGTTGAACTCCAGCTAACGTTTGGATGAAGAAATGTTTCAGCTTTCCGCCGGTAGCTACATTGCGTTGTGGGCGGCGCAGGGAAGCGGAAAACTTAGAACGCGGTCACACCTTTTTTACGGCGTGTTCGAGCTCTGCCAGGAGCCCGGCTGCGAGCCTTTGCGCCTCGGCAAAGACCTGTTGGTAAACGGTGAACTTCCGGTTAAGCTCAAGCGCTTCTTCCGGGCTGTGCTCGGTCCGAAGGATCATGTCGCGCACACGCACAGGGTTCGGCAAAAGTGCCTCCTCACGGAGGTCCTCGAGTGCGGCGGCAGGATCGAAACGCGAGTTCATCGTTATGTCTGCCTACTATTATAGCTGGAAAGAGCGCTGTGTAGCGCTCTCGCCCTTGGGCAGCTGATCGGCTCGATTCTCAGTTTGCCGGTTAGTTCGCCGGCGCCGTGCCAACCACCGGAATCGAGACGATATTCGACGTTTGGTACAACTGGGAGATCGTCAACGTTGTCTTAGGATTCGTTGTGAGGCCCGAATTCAGTTCCAGGTCAAGCTGGTAGACGCCGACGTAACCCAGTTTTAGTCCGGAGAACAGCACGTTTGCCGTTTTGCCACCAACCAATGCCGCGACGAACCCATTGTCAGTCACGTTGTTGGTCGGACTGCCGTTGAAGGGTTGGCCGTCGATCATGGCGACGAAATCGCTGGTGTCTTGCAGGCGTCCCAGGCCGGAGGCGTAGATTGAGATGGTCTCGCCCGGGACGGCGGGGTTTGCCGTAGTGACCGGCGCGCCCGCGATGTTGGCGCAGCAAAGTGTCGAATTGAATGCGGTCAGGATGATCTTTGCCGCCTCGTAGACGGCCACGGCGGTGCTCGTCGCCGCAGTCGTGATGATGCTCGATGTGACGGCTGTGGAGATCGGAATCCCGTTGCCCATCGGACCCGGCACGAAGGCTTGCAGACGAATGCGGGCGAACGGGCCCGAGGGCGAGGCCTGGACCTCGGGGTCGGAGGCATTGACCATCGCGATCAGCGCGTCACGCACAGTGACCAGCGCGTCGGCCGGCTGCACGGTGTACATGTAAACGCGGTCCCGGATGTAAAGAGACGCCTGATCGCCGCCCTGGATCGACCCGTCCACGGAGATTGTGGCCGTCGCCTGGCTCGAGGAGTGGAAGGCGACGCCAGGATTCGGCTGCATGCTCGGATCGTAGAAGATCGACGGGTTCTGCTGAATGATCGGAATGTGCAGGGCCGAACTCACTTGAACGGAACCATCCGGGTTTGTGACTCGCACAACGCCTGATGCCGTCCTCGGGTAACGCAGCGTATCCGTGACGTTGACTGTAGTGCTCGGGTCGGGAACCGTCGTCTCCGGTTCCAGCGCGAATGCCAGTTCGATCGGCATTTGCGCTACGAACGATGTCGGGGTCACGGCGACCAGCGGACACTTGATGCCGTCCACATAGAACTCGACGCCGCCCAGAGATGCAGGCAGGGGCTTGTTTAACGGCTGCACCGGAGGCAATTGAGATGCATCCAGGTTCACGATGTTCTGGTTGAGTCCGCCCGAGATGCGAACCAGCGCGAACGGCGCCATCATCGCCGCGTCCTCACCACCGGTCAATGTGGTTCCCGAGGCCGTGACGGTTGTCTTCGAGGAAGTGAGGCTGGTAGAGGCGGCCAGAGTAACTTCGTTGCCGTCGGTGTCGGTCGCTTTCGCTTTAAGAATCAATGTGGCTGCGATCGGGTCCGGGATCGCAGTCACGTAGGGATCGCCGGCGCCGTTGTTCGCGCTATTGATTGCGTTGGCCATTCCATTGACGATGTCGCCCAGGCTGTTGCCGGCCGATTCCTTGTAAGAATAGGCAGCCGTAATCTCGGTGTTGGTGGAGTCCAACACGGTGTTATTACCGAGGGTAACCGTCACTGTGTTGTTGTCCTGGGCGGTGCCGGTTACCACGACGGTGCCCTGGGCGTAAACAAACGGACTGGCGGCATTGCGGACTGCCGCGACGGGAAGCTGGAAATCTCCCGGTGTGTAGACGGCGATCCTGCGATTGAAAGTGTCGGCCACGTAGAGGTTGGTTCCGTCCCAGGCGAGCGAGTTGGGCGATTTGAAAGAGTCAGCCGAAGACACCAGCGCAGCCTCGCCGGAATCCGAACTGTTGTCCACAAACTCGGTGAGCTGGCCGAGAATCACGTCGGCCCGCTGGCCATTTTGCGTCGGAATCGTGTTGTAAACCAACACGCGATCATTGCCCGAGTCGGCTATGAAGAGGCGGGTTCCGTCGCTAATGGCCGACATCGGCGAGCTGAGCGTGCCCGCGCACCGGTCGGGGTACAGATACAGCGTCGTCCCGACCTCGGTGACGGTGTCGGTGCCATTCGATGCGCACAGAGCGGAGCTGAAAATAGTTACGAAATACGAGTCCAGGCTTGTGGTGAGCGTGTTGGAGAGGTTGGAGACGAAGTCCGCCTGCCCCACAACCACATCGGCGGGTTGGGCGTTCGTGGTGGGGATGGTGTTCCAGATCAGCACGCGATTCTGAAAGTTGTCGGCGACGAACAGATGCTGGCCGTCGCTTGAAACCGAAGCCGGCGCGAACAGCGTGCTGGCCTTCGTGTTGAGCGTATACGCATTCTGCCCGTCGACACTGAAATTCGTCTGTCCCAGAACAAGCTGGGCTGCCTGGCCATTGCCAGTGATCGGGCCGTAAAACAACACGCGATCATTGCCCGTGTCGGCGACCCAGAGGCCGTTATTTGCGTCGAGGAACACGCCTGAAGGAGCGCGCAGGGAAGTAGGCGAAGAGTGCCCGTACGGGAAACCGTAGAGGCCGTTCTGGCCCGAAGTGTTGGAGGTGAAATTCGGTTGACCCACCACGAAATCGGGCGGTTGATCGTTGTTCTGCGGCAGCGAATTCCAGATCAGCACGCGGTTGTTCTCGGCGTCGGCAACCGCGACCATCGTGCCGTTGTAGGCCACGCCGACGGGATAACTCATGGTTGTCGCGCTAGGCGCCGCGTTCACGGTCGTAGATTGGTTGGGCAGATAGCTTACAAAATCCGGCTGGCCGAGCACGGTGCTGGCCCCCGGCCATGGCGTCCCGCCGGGCGGCGCACCGCCTGCCGGGTAGCCCAGGCAGATCGGGCACGGCGTTCCATTCTGGACGACGTCATCGTGCGGGCCCGGGAACTGGGAGATGATGTCCTTGTAAACCAGAACGCGGCTGTTTGCCGGGAACCCGCCCTGCCGGTTGGCGTCGGCGACGAGCAGTGTTCCGTTGGCAAAGGCGACGCCCTGTGCCGCACCCACTATGGTCCCGACGATATCGCTTCTTTGGGAAGAAAACCTGGGTTGCCCGATGACGAGGCGGGCTGCTTGTGCAGTGGAAAACTGCGGTTGGGCCGAAACAAGACCCGCAGTCAGCAACAATAAGAGTGCGCTCAGCTTCATGGTTATAGTTCGTTCAAGGGTTCGCAAACTCACAGTATATCAGGGCGTTACGACTTCGCCGGGGCCAGTAGCCGGACAAGACGACAGAGATGAGACGCACCGCCCGGGAATGCCGTTTCTTCCGCACGATTGTCGGGCTGGAATCGCCTGTAGCCGGTTCACCACAGGTATTCTTTTGCGTCACGCCGGTGCTGGTAGCCGTCCAGGACGTGGACCACGCGTATCTTCTTCAACTTGGATGGCGAGAGCTGGCCGATCGGCAGGTAGATGATGCTCCGTCCGAGGCGCGCCGCCGTGTTGCGAAAAATGGAACGGGGCGGCTTGGACGCCACATAAAGCACATGCCGTTCCAGCGAATAGTCCAGCCCGGCCAGCAGCAGGCGTTCGGACTTGCTTTCGGCCATGTCGTAGTCCGGATCGCTCCAGACGTCGTACATGCGACGCGATGGCAGCACCATGAGGAACCCCCCGTACTCGGCGCGTCCGATTCCGGGCCCGATCATGTGATCGAAGGGGAAAGTCGAGTAGAACGCCATATCTGACTCGTTCTGGTGCTCTCCCAACCAGGTCGTGCAGTAGCCATAGCGGTCCCCGGGATCCTCGTCGAAAACGACGACGACCGCGCCGACATCTCCCGCCAGGCGCTCTGAGCGCCGCACCCAGATCTCCCGGCGGTGCCAGTTGCGGATCGTTTCGCGCACGTCGATGCCGTCCAGCAGCGACGTCCGGAACGGTTCCACGTGGGTCCGGTCGTCGGTGAGCATGGAGCGGGCTTTTTGCCGCAACAGGCGGCCGTAGTCTTCGATGACCAGATCTTCGGGCGGATAGCTGCAGATGGCGTCTCCGTCGACACGCTCGGCCCACTCGCCGGGATAGCGCTCCTTCGGCCTGTCTTTGAGCCCGCGCGGCCGCCTCATCCGCTTTTCGCGCATCGGCATCCGGTGCAGACGCATACGACGCGTGTTCGGCGACAGATCCTCGCTGGTCAGCGTGCGGGTTTCCAGCTCCGATTCCGCGAGTTGCCAAGGCCACTGGCCCGCGGCGTGCCAGACCTCCCAGGCAAAGTTGTCGTCGGCGACCCCACGCGCCGCCGTCAAAAGATCAAACAGGTCCGGCAGCAGCATCTGGGCGCTGAGGGCCAGCTTCCGCGAAAAACGGGCGAGCTGTCTCCTCTGCCAGTTTGTGAGTTGCTCGTTGGTCTGAATCTGGTAGTTCAGCTCAGATTCACGCAGCAGTTCGCGCTGCAGGCTCAGACGGTCGGGCGGTGAAGTCTCCACCTGCGTCCGCCAGTATTCGTAACGCTCAGCGTAAAACGGCGGCAGGTTGCAGACCTCGGCCAGACAGTCGGGGTGGAGATTTACGACCGTCGCTTCGAGCACCGAGGCCAGGGGGAGCTCGAGCTCCGACTCGCCGGCCGGTACATCCAGGCACTTCATGAGGGACGTCACGGACTGGAGAGCGACCACCGCCAGCGTCGTCCGCGAAGGATCGGAGCCCTGTAGCGCCGAGGCCATCTGCAGGATGACGCCATCGGGAGGGATCGGAGTCTCAGGGGCGCTCAAGGCCAGATTGACATAGGTTTCGGCCCCCAGCCGCGATACCACATAGCTGTCGGGCAGAGGAGCCGCGGCGAAAAGGTTCAGCCCGTTCGAGCCGTCCGTCACGCTTTCGAGCAGGAAGAGCACTTCGGCGCCGGTTTCGCGGGCTGTCCGAATCGCTTCGACATAGGGGTCGCCGGGCTCGACGATCCAGTAGCTGTCGCCATCCTCGTCATCGGACGCCGGATCGGACCAGAACCAGGCGATGGCCGACAGCTCAGGCAGGCGCGCCACGGCGCCCAGGATCTCGCCTTGCAGATCGCGCCACAGTGGCACCGCGACCGTCTCCGGACGGGCGGCCAGTATCGCACGGCGCACCTCGGCGGCGAACTCCATGCTGCCGGCCACGACGGGCAGAAAGGTCACATGACCGTGCTGGAGCGGAGTGGTCAGAGCGCGCCTCCAGGGTTGGGCGCTGAACGCAAATTCTGGATCGCGGTTCTCATCTCGTTCTTGCACCCAATCTCCACGCCAAATATCCTCTACAAATACCTGCCGCCGAGCCCATCAGAGCAGGCCAAACGGGCAGAGATTCCCGCTTTTTGCTTATAAGTGCTTGATTCCACGTTAAAAAACGGGTACCCCTTACCCGTTTTCCGTCCTCCGGCCCGGGACCTTACGCCAACCTCAGATACCGTAACGCCTCCTCCCCGAGAGTCTGCCGCACCGAAAACTCTACCGGCGGCTTCCATCCCGAGCGGCTCGTCACCGCCGGGAGCCCGGCCATCAGTTTCATGGAATAACGGGCAATGTTGATGCCGTCCCTCACCGTGTACCGCTCGTCCGCGCCATGCGCCAGTTGGAGGAAATCGGCGACGTAACCCAGCAGCTCGTCGTCGGCGAAGGGCAGATTCTCGTGCAGGATCGCCAGCTCTTCCTCGCGTTCCGGGAAATCGATCAGGATCTGGGGCTGCAGCCGCGAATGAATGTACTCCGGCAGATCGAACGTCGAAGCATCGTCGTTCATCGTGGCGACCAGCCGGAAGCCCGCGTGCGCCTTCACCTTGATGCCCGCCAGCAGCGACTCGACATACCGGCGGCCGTCGAGCAGCGGAGCCAGGCTCGCCCAGCTCTTCTCCGACATGCGATTGCCTTCGTCGAGGATTGCGACCCCGCCGCGGATCATGGCCGTCAGCAGCGGCGAGGCCACGTAGCGCAGCGATTGGGGCCCGTCGATCACCGGCTGCACGATCAGGTCCTCGGGCCGCGTGTCCACGGTGGCCTGCATGATATAGGTTTCCCGGCCCAGGCGTTGCGCCGCGGCGAAGGCGAGGGTCGTCTTGCCCACTCCGGGTTTGCCTATCAGCCGCGGACTCATGGGCATGTCGCGGTCATCCACGACGAGCCACGCAGCCAGCAGTTGCCGCATCGCTTCGTCCTGGCCCACCCACTCCACCGGCAACTCGTCCGGATGAGCGAGATGCAGGGCGACGCCGTCGATGTACACAACCATACGGTCTATTGTGCAGGAATCCTCGCGAAAGGGTAGTGGGGCCTTTCCGGTAAGGCGGTCGGACGGTCACTTCAGCGGATAGGCGACTACGCGTCAACTTGGAGTGCTTCCGATTAGCCGACAATGCGACCTCAACGTTGTCTACGCGTGCGTCGCCGTGAAGTCGCCACCGTCCTGCCGTGTCTTTCACCAACCTCGACTTCCGTCGCAGACGGGTCCACCAGCTTGCTCGATCCACTTGGCATATACTTCCCATACATGTTCCGCACACGCCATCTCTTCTGGTACCTCTTTGGGCTCACGCCCGCTGTGCTGGTTGGAAACTGCGCGCTTGGGACCGCCGCTCTTCGCGAGACCACATCCGCCGAACTTCCCGCGGAATGCTCTGCATACGCATCCGTTCCGCTACCAGCAGAAGCCGAGAAAGCTCCTGTCCCCAAGACACCGCCGGCGTGTGCTTCTTACCGCTCCTATCGCGGCATCGGCCGACCGGTCAATTACTCCGAGGCCCGCGCGTGCGCGTGGGAAGAACGGCTTGCGCAGAAGGCTGACCTCGGGCAAAACCAGGCGGAGCTTACTGCCTGGGTCGTTGGCGGTTCGCTCATTCTCGCCGACATCTATTTCAATGGCGCCGGAGTGAAGCGCAACATCCCGCTGGCCATGCGCTTCGCCTGCGAGGCGGAGGAGCGCATGGCCACGCTCGCGATGTCGGACATCGCGAAACTCGCCGGTTCGCCTCGCGATAGTAAGCCTTTCGAATTCTGCGAGTATGCCGCGACGACCTTTTCGATGAACTTCTGCAGTAGTTATGCATCGCAAATCGAGGATGACCGCAATAGCCGCTACTACAACAGCCTGAAATCCTCTATGGCCCCCGACCAGCAGGCAGCATTCGAAAAGCTCCTTGCCGCTCAGAACGCATATATCGCTGCGCATGCCTCCGAGGTGGACCAAGGCGGCACCATGCGCACCATGCGAACCATCGGCTCACAGGACATCCTCAAAGACCTCTTTCATACGGAGGTGGTTCACTTCGAGCGGAAGAAATGGCCCGTACTTTCTGACAATCAAATCGCCTTGGCCGATGCCTGGCTGCATCGCGAATACGAGAAGAAGCTCCAGCAGTCACGAGCGCACACAAAGGATGAGATCGATCAGGGCGCCGTCACGGCTGGCCAGCTCTCCAGTGTGCAACAAACTTGGCAGACCTACCGCGATGCATGGGTCGCATTTGCGCGTCTCCGCTATCCTGCCGCCGTCGCTGTCATCCGTGCCGAGATCACCCTCGACCGATACCGTCTGCTGAAGGCCATCTGGTAACTACCCATCCTCCTCGAAGGTCTCTGTCTCGGAGTGAATTGACGAGTTGCGCCCGTTTCTGAGCGCGCTCCTCGTACATTGGGCCGAGCACTCGCAGCCGCGCGAGATCCGGATTGCGCGGGACACGAAAACCTCTTTCCGCCGGACCTCTACAGACGCGATGGAGAACCGGGGCTCTCCTCACCCTGAGCCCGTCACGAAATAGCCTGCCCGGTTGCGGTGGAAAGAGCGCCGGGACGGAGCGAGAGAACTTGTGTTACCCGGCGTGGGTCTCGAACAGCTCACTCCACGACGGGTCGAACGCGGTCCAGCGATCGGGTTCGACGCCTTCTACCTCCGGCACGCTGAGAACGCCGTGACCCCGCTCGCAGAGCAGCTCCGTCACGGCTGGCTCGAAAACGTTGGAGCAGTTCCCGATCGACACGGGGTTGGCCAGCCATTGCAGGCAGGTCGGGCAGCGCCGCTCCTGGTCGGTAAAGCACCAACCGATGACGTACACGAAGACGCCCATGAAGATCAGGCGGAAGAGCAGCCCGGTCAACAGGAGGCGGAACGTGGACGGAGCGATCTGGGCGCGCACCAGTGCGCTCAGCTCAATCCAGGCGAGCGGGATGAGCGTCATCACGAGCGCGATCTTCGTCGTCAGGAATGACCAGTAGCGCCACCCGCAGGCGCGCAGATGGAGATGGCGGAAGGTCATGAGCAGGATGGCGATCGCGATCGCGAAGATGATCGGGACCGAGAAAGCGAAGACCGTGTCGCTGCCGTGGCGCGGGATCGAAGCGGGCGGCAGGTTTTCGGGAGTGAACAGCATCACGCGGAAGACGGCGGCGATTCCACGGGTCGCCTGGAAGCCGCGGCTCACGACGGCCAGCAAACCGAAAAGCGCGCATCCTGCCGCGAGGACCAGAGCCGGACCGCGCAGCAGGCGCCGCACATGTTCGCGACCGATTCTGAGCCAGAAGAAATCCAGACACGTCTGCCTGAGGTTTCGCGCAATCTCGCGGGAAGAGTAAGTGGTCAACTCGCCAATGTCCACGAGCTTCCACCAATCGTCCAACTCGCGCTTCTGGCGGCTGCGCCAGGCGGCGCGTTGCGGCTGGGGGACGATCCAGCTCGCTACGAGGACCAGCCAGCGGAGAAACGCCGGCGCTCGCGATTCGCTGTGTTCCGGCATCGCCACCTCCTCGTCTGAATGAACTTAGACGCTTTCCACGCCGTGCGTGTTCCGGAGCCGGCGGTGATTCGCTGAAATGTCTCCCGCCGCCTGCTTTCAACACGGCCGTTCATGCGCAGAGGATGAAGACCGCACACCCGTCCCCCAGCACAGAACCGCGAACGACAGAGAGCGGCCCATGCCCGATATCCACCGCTCCCTCACGGTCGCGGCTCCGTTTCGAGGTCGTGGCTCCGTTCCGGCATCTCCTGGCCCACGCTCGCGTTGTTGGCTGAACGCCAACGGAGCCGATCTGGAGATCGGCGTTCCCAGGCGCGGGGCGCTACTCGTCGCTTGAGAAGATGTTGGAGAACGTCTCCCACGGTTTGCGTTCGTCGCCGCCGACCTGGCCCGGCGCGAGCTCTCTGCGCAGCTTGGATAGCGTCATGCTCTGGACGATGACTTTGCCCGGACCCGTCAGGGTCGCCAGGAACAGGCCCTCTCCGCCGAACAGCGCCGTCTTGATGCCGCCGACGAATTGAATGTCGTAGCTGACGCTCTCGTCGAAGGCGACGATGTGGCCGGCTTCGATCTGGATCGCCTCGCCGGGAGCGAGAGGGAACTCGACGAAGTCCCCGCCCGCGTGGACGAAGACCGCGCCTGGCCCGCTCAGCTTTTCGAGGATGAAGCCTTCGCCGCCGAAGAAGCCCGCTCCCAGTTTCTTGACGAAGGCGATATTCAATTGCGCGGGCGCTTGCGCGAACAGGAAGCCGTCGCGCTGGACCATGACGGTCTGGCCGCTCTTCAACTCGAAGGACTGGATTTTGCCGGGGTAGGTGCCCGCGAAGCCGACCTCGCCGCTCGCGCCGGAGGTTTTGAAATAGGTCAGGAACAGCGACTCGCCCATCATCTTGCGCTTGATCGCGCCCCAGATTTTCTCCCCCAGACTCTCGCCGCTCATGCGCGTCTCCCAGTACACGTTGGGCGTTTTGTAAATCATCCTGCCGGCTTCGGCGTAGATCTCCTGGCCCGGCTTCAGTTTCACCCGCGCAATCTGCAGGTTATCGCCCTCGATTTTGTA
>Ga0181528_10000471_pt1 | contig 28814 bp, 21 predicted proteins | sample PEATcosm2014_Bin_47_FD_119742 | JGI IMG/M metagenome (GOLD analysis project Ga0181528, IMG submission 119742) | Peatland microbial communities from MTU Mesocosm Facility, Houghton, MI, USA - PEATcosm2014_Bin10_10_metaG | ecosystem: Environmental > Terrestrial > Soil > Wetlands > Peat | place...
GGCACCGGGTAGGCCAGCAGATGGCTGTGTCCGTCCTGATGCTGAAGTCCTTCTCCGGCCAGCGTGGTGCGCCCGGCCGTGCCGCCGCACAGGAAGCCCTTGGCGCGCTGATCTCCGGCGGCCCACACCAGGTCACCCACCCTTTGCAGGCCGAACATGGAGTAGTAGACGAAGAACGGAATCGTGTTGATGCCGTGGTGCGCGGGGCTGGTTCCGGCGGCGATGAACTCGCTCAGGCCACCTGCCTCGGTAATGCCCTCTTCAAGAATCTGGCCGTCCTTGGCCTCCTTGTAGTAGAGCAGCGTGTCCATGTCCACCGGCTCGTAAATCTGTCCCACGCTGGAGTAAATGCCCACCTGGCGGAAGAGCGCTTCCATGCCGAAGGTGCGCGCCTCGTCCGGAATAATCGGCACAATCAGCTTGCCGATCTTCGGGTCGCGCAGCATCTTGGCGATCATGCGCACCAGTACCATCGTGGTGGAAACCTTGTGATCGGCCGTGCCGGTGAAGAACTCTGCAAACAGCTCCGGATTGACCGGCTCGAGCTTGGCGGCACGCATCTTGCGCTCCGGCAAGTAGCCGCCAAGTTGCTTGCGACGGTCGCGCATGTAGTGGATCTCGTCGCTGTCCTCCGACGGACGGTAGAACGGCGCGTCATGCAACTGCTCGTCGGCAATGGGAATGCCGAAGCGCGAGCGGAAGATCTTCAACTCCTCGTCGTTGATCTTCTTCTGCTGGTGCGTGATGTTGCGGCCTTCGCCGCTCTCGCCCAACCCGTAGCCTTTGATGGTCTTGGCCAAAATGACCGTCGGCGAGCCGGTATGCTCAACCGCGGCCTTGTAGGCCGTGTACATCTTGATGGGATCGTGGCCGCCCAACCGGAGCTTCTCGATCTGCTCGTCGCTCAGGTGCTCCACCATCTTCAGCAGCCGCGGATCGGTGCCGAAGAAGTTCTTGCGGAAGTACGCGCCGCTTTCCACGAACATCTTCTGGTACTGTCCGTCGCAGACCTCGCCCATGCGCTTGACCAGCAGCCCGTCGCGGTCGTGCTGAATGAGCGCATCCCAGTCGGTGCCCCACAGAACCTTGATGACGTTCCAGCCCGCGCCGCGGAAGATCGCTTCCAGCTCCTGGATGATCTTGCCGTTGCCGCGCACCGGGCCGTCCAGCCTTTGCAGGTTGCAGTTGACTACGAAGATCAGGTTATCCAGCCGCTCGCGTGAGGCCAGGGTGATGGCGCCCAGGGACTCCGGCTCGTCGGTCTCACCGTCGCCCAGGAAGGCCCACACCTTGCCCTGATGACACTGCTTGAGGCCGCGGTTTTCCAGGTACCGGTTGAAGCGCGCCTGGTAGATGGCCTGGATCGGCCCCAGTCCCATGGAAACCGTGGGGAACTCCCAGAAGTCGGGCATCAGCCACGGATGCGGATACGAGCTCAGTCCGCCGCCTTCGGCCATCTCGCGGCGGAAGTTCTCCAACTGCTTCTCGCTGATGCGGCCTTCGAGAAATGCGCGGGCGTAGATTCCCGGCGCTGCGTGTCCCTGGAAGTACACCAGGTCGCGGTCGCCATCGGGGGTCTGCGCGCGGAAGAAGTGATTGAAGGCGACCTCATACAGCGTGGCCGCCGAGGCGAACGAGCTGATGTGTCCGCCGATGCCCTCCGAACGCTTGTTGGCCCGCATGACCATGGCCAAGGCGTTCCAGCGCACCAGACTCTTGATTCGCCGCTCCAGTTCCTGATTGCCCGGGAAGGGTGGCTGACTCGTGGTGGGAATGGTGTTCTGGTAGGGAGTGGTGGCCGTGAAGGGCATGCGATAGCCCGAGCGCGACGTGTGCAATTCCAACTGCTGCAGCAACCTGCCCGCTCTCTCCGGGCCGCCGTGCTCCAGAACGTAATCCAGGGAATCCAGCCATTCCCGGGTCTCCAGTACTTCCTGCTCCACCTGCTCATTTCGTTCGGTCGGATTCACTCTGCTATGCCTCTCAAAAGCTGCCGATTGCAACTCGATATTCTACCCTGCCGGCAGATGCAATGTAACCTGTCAGACAGGTTATCAGCATTTTCTCTCACCCCGGCAGCCCTTTTTGACTTGGCGAATGCAATGTTTCCGTCACCCGCTGGACCACTTCAGCACCACGTGGAAGCGCTCCTCCGGTCAGTGCCCGACGGGTACCCATTGAACGATGATTTTTGTGCATCGGGCAGGCCAAACGGGCATATGATGACGCCGGCAGAGGTTGTTTCCTCTGCGGCAGAACGCGGTCTTCCTAGAGATGGAGGGTGCCTGTATGTTCGAGCAGGAAATTGAGATGGAACAGAAGGAAGGATCCAATTGGGGTCCCTTTCTGATGATTGTTCTTTTAGTAGGACTTTTTGTAGGGGGATTCGGGGTAGTCATCTTCCAGAGCAGGCAGACCGTGAAGCCAGAAGAGGCGACGGCCGCCATTGATACCCGCGTCAAGTCCATGCCCGCGGCCACGGTCAGCTTCCACACCGGCATGGTCAGCTACAACGGCGTGGACAAGCCCAGTGATCCGCAGTACAAGCTGCTGACCAGCTGTGGCCTGCTCAAGGTGGGCAAAGGCAAGGGCTACGCCGCGCTGGTGGAGTTGACGCCGCAGGGCAAGGAGCTGCTGGCCACTGTGCCGGGCGTACAGTCCATTCCGGACAAGAATGACACCACGCTTTACGTGGTGCCGCTGGCCACGCGCAAAATGGTCTCCGCCGGTAACATCACCAAGCTCAGCCAGGGCCATTTCCAGGTGGAATACACCTGGCAGTGGGTGACCACTCCGGCCGGCGATTTGTTTGACGTGGACAGCAAGAACGTACAGGCCCTGAGCCTGTATGAACGCAGCGTGCTGATTGACCAGCACGGCGCCAACAATTACCACAAGGGCGCCAGCAAGTCCTCCATGGTGCTGGTCAAGGCCGAGAAAGGCTGGGAGCCGGCCGCCAGCTAGACCGCTCCACTGGCCCGCAATGTGGCCCCGCACGGCCGCCTCTCCGGCGGCTGGCGGGGCTTTTTTGTCGCCCACGCCGTCCTGCAAACCTCCTGCCCTCAAGCCCCTGCGCCGCACTGCCGATGAAGCTCCCAGACGGGTATCTCCCATAGGGCGTTTGCCATGCCGCGCTCCTCCGCGGGGCGGCCACCGCCCATAGGAGTCCGTGCGCATGGGAGAGATGGCACCGTGACCTCACCACAACTGACACCGGAGTTCAGTGGATTCCCCTTCGCTCCGCCGGTCACTGCCGATGCCCCGCCATCTGCACTACTCACCCCCGGCGAGCAGGAAGAGATGGTGCTGGCGCATCTCGACGACGTCAAGCAGGTGGCGCGCTCCATCCTGCGCCGTCTGCCGCCCTCGGTGCAGCTCGACGACCTCATCCAGGCCGGTTCGCTCGGGCTGATGGATGCCGCGCGCCGTTACCTCTCCCGCCCCAACATGAGCTTCCGGCAGTACGCCCGCATCCGCATCACCGGCGCCATCTTCGATAGCCTGCGCGAGCTCGACTGGGCCTCGCGCTACTTCCGCACCCGCCAGCAGAAGCTGGATAACGCCACCCGCGGGCTGGAGGGCAAGCTGGGCCGCCGCCCCAGCAGCGAGGAAGTCGCCGACAGCATGGGCATGGACCTGAACACCTTCTACGAGTTCGCCCAGGCCGTGCAGGAGATGCAGGAGGTGGAGTTTGAGCCGCAGGAGGACAGCGAGCGGCTGAGCGTGCAGGAGAGTGTGGCCGACAATCCCGAGAAGCGTCCCGATGCCCTGTGCCACCAGAAAGAGGCGCGCCACGAACTGCGCCGCTACCTGGATCAGCTGCCGCCCGACGAGGCCAACGTGCTCGCCTGCTACTACTTCAAGGAATGGACGATGTCGCGCATCGCCAAGAGCATCGGCAAAACCGAATCCAGGGTCTCGCAGATTCACCACAAGGCGCTGAATCGCCTGCGCGAACTGCTCGGCCCCGAGGCGCGCCGGCTGATGACCCGCCTGCTGTAAAAAATTAAACAATGATTGAAACGAATTACTGCATGAAGAAGCAATGATTGAAACGTATTACTGCATGAAAAGGTCATCTCAAACTTAAGAAATGTCATGGTGAGCGCAGCACCCGCCACTAGGGTGCGGAGTCGAACCACCCATTGTCTCTGGGTGAGAGCAAAACAAAAGGTCACTCCACTACGCGCCTGCGGCGCTTCGGCCGCAATGACATTTCCTTTTATTCAACTTTGTCATCAAGCTGAAAAAAGCCGCCGCCCGAAGGCAGCGGCCGACTTTCTCTCTCATTGAAATCTACGCGTTCACTGTCACCGTGTCGCCATCGCGCGTCACGGGATGATAGAGCGTGTCGCGCTCTACCGGCACGCGGCCGGCGGATTCGATCAGGCGGCAAAGCTCCTGGCGCGTCATGCCCTGCGGCGTGGTGGCTCCGGCGTCGTGATAAATCTTCTCCTCCACCACCGTGCCGTCAATGTCATCGGCGCCAAAGCGCAGCGCAATCTGCGCAATCTTCGGCGTCAGCATCTGCCAGTAGGCCTTGATGTGCGGGAAGTTGTCGAGCACCAGCCGCGCCACGGCGATCTGCTTCAGGTCCAGCATTCCGGTCGTCCACGGAAGATGCTGCAGCACGGTGTGGTCGGGGTGGAAGCTGAGTCCGATGAAGGTCTGGAAGCCCTTGGTCTCATCCTGCAGGGCGCGCAGCTTCATCAGGTGGTCCACGCGGTCTTCGTCATCCTCGATGTGGCCGTAGAGCATGGTGGCGTTGCTGCGGATGCCGAGTTTGTGCGCCTCACGCGCCACGTCCAGCCACTCGTTGCCGTCAATCTTGTGGTCGCAGATGATGGCCCGCACGCGCTCGCTGAAAATTTCCGCGCCGCCGCCGGGCATGCTGTCCAGTCCCGCGGCTTTCAGCTTCTGCAACACTTCGACCACGGTCAGCTTGTTGAGCTTGGCGAAGAAGGAGATCTCCACCATGGTGAAGCCCTTCAGGTGCACCTGCGGAAAGCGCTGCTTCAGCCCGCTGAGCATGTCGGTGAAGTAGCTGAGCGGCAGGTCGGGATGCAGTCCGCCGACGATGTGGAACTCCGTCACGGCCTCGCTGTAACCGCTGGCCGCCGAGCGGAAGACCTCTTCGAGGTCCATCGTGTAGGCGCCGTCGGTTCCCTTTTTGCGTCCAAAGGCGCACAGCCGGCAGGCCGCCACGCAGACGTTGGTGTGGTTGATGTGACGGTTGACGTTGAAGTACGTCACGTTGCCGTGCATCCGCTCGCGCACATAATTCGCCAGCCAGCCTACGGCCAGCACGTCGGGAGAGCGGTAGAGGGCGAGCCCGTCAGCGGTGTCCAAACGAGTGCCGGCCATTACCTTGTCGTAAATCGGGCGCAGCTTTGCATCGTCGGTGTGGAAGGGGTGCCGCGCTGCCGCGGCGGGGTACATAGCTTCTGCCATCGCAACTCCATTCTAGCGCAACTGCCGCACCGGGCGTACACAACCGCCATACACAATCAACGCGGGGCCGGATACAATACCTTTTGTGCCCGGCCACCGGCGGCGGGACGCCTAAACCCATGCTGCGTCGAGTCCTACATAACATTCGCGTCACTCTAGAGATGATCAAGTGGGAGCATTCGTTTCTCACTTTGCCCTTTGGACTTACCGGGGCGGTCATCGCCGCCAACGGCCTGCCATCGGGCCGCACCCTTTTCTGGATCTGCGTGGCCATGCTGGCTGCCCGCTCGGCGGCCATGGCCTTTAACCGCCTTGCAGACGCAGACATAGACGTGCACAACCCGCGCACCTCCATCCGCGCCCTGCCCGCCGGGCTGCTCACGCGCGGCTTCGTGCTGGGCTTTACCCTCGCCACCTCGGCCCTGATGATCTTTGCCGCTTACATGCTGAATCCATTGGCCTTTGCCATGTCGCCCGTGGCGCTGGTCATCATCTGCGGATACAGCTACACCAAGCGCTTTACGCGCTGGGCGCACCTCTTCCTGGGCCTGGCCATGGGCGTGGCTCCAGCGGCGGCCTGGGTGGCCGTGCGCGGAACGTTTGACCCTCGGGTGCTCATCCTGACGGCGGCCGTGATGTTCTGGGGCGCGGGCTTTGACATCCTGTACAGTTGCCAGGACTACCACTACGACGTGAGCGGCGGACTGCACTCCGTACCGCGCTTCTTCGGCATCGCCGGAGCCTTGAAGATCGCGCGTCTCTTCCACCTGCTGGCCTTCGCCTTCTTCGCCTGGATGCTCTTCAGCTTCGGGCTGGGCCGGCTGGCCGTTATTGGTGTGGCCATCACGGCCGCCGCCTTGATCTACGAACATTCGCTGGTGAAGGCCGACGACCTGAGCCGGCTGAACGCGGCGTTCTTTACCACCAACGGCTTCATCTCCATGCTGATTCTTTTTGCCGTCACCGCCGACCGCCTGTGGCGGGTTGGATAATTTTATGAGCGATGCCCCGCGCGAAGTCGAGATCAAGTTTCTGGTGCACGCGCCTGCCACCCTGGTGCGCCTGCTCCATGAGTCCGGCTTCCACGAGCGGACGCCCTCCACATTCGAGTCCAACACTTTGTATGACACGCCGGAAGGCGACCTGCGCCGCACTGGAGAGATTCTGCGGCTGCGCCAGTACGGAGAGCGCTGGCTGCTGACCTACAAGGCCAAGGCCGACGAGGGCGGACGCCACAAGTCGCGCGTGGAACAGGAGACCGAGGTCACCGACGGCCAACGCATGCACGCCATCCTGACCGCCCTGGGATACCTGCCCGCCTTCCGCTATGAGAAGTATCGCGCCGAGTACAGCGACGGCCAGGGCGAGGTCGTGGTGGACCGCACGCCCATCGGCCACCTGGCGGAGATCGAAGGCCCGCCCGAGTGGATTGACCGCACGGCAGCCGCGCTCGGCGTCGCGCCGGGCGACTACATTACTGCCAGCTACGCCGCTCTGTTTTTCCGCTGGAAGCAGCGCACCGGCAGCCTGGCCATGAACATGACCTTTGAGGAGTGCGCCCAGGTTGCAGGGATAAAGCCGCGCCCTTGAGACGCGGCGATGTGGTTTCACAAATGAAGCCGCGCGCCTGAACTGCGAATGACGCCGCACAATCCAGCCGCACAATCCAACAGCAGGCCCGTTGCCGGACCCACCCCTTCCAGTTACATGCACGCAGTAGAGTAGCTATGTTCAGCCACGCGGAAAACCTCGCTGCGCGGGCTGGGATAGCCGCGCATGAAGTAGAAGATCGCGTCGTCGAAGAAATGGTTGACGGCCACGACGAACTCCAGTTCACCGAAGAGTCCGGAAGGATGCGTCTCCGCCGACTCGCGCCGCAGTAACTCCACCAGGTGATCGCGGCATACGAGCATGGCGAAGACTCCCTGGTCCAGCGGAATGCCCTGTTGTGCGCGGCGGCGTCCCAGCTCGGTGCAGCCCTCCTCAATCTCCCCGGCGCGGCGGTACAGCAGCCATTCGGTGAGCGAGCGGAAGAAGCCGGCATATTCCTCGCGCAACTCATCGGCATCCAGCCTGCGGTAGGCTTCGGTGCGCGGCGAGCTGCTGAGCCGCTCGACCAAGGTCCCGGCCAGCTCGGCGCTCCTTTGTTCGGCAATCTTTGAAAACCTTACACCTACCATGGACTCATGCCTCCCTTCCGTTGTTCATTCAACGGCGCTTGGCATTGCCTACTTAAGTGAAGTCGGAAAACCTTGGTCACTTCGCCCGGCGCGGCCTTGTGCGGGCAAAGAAAAACTCCGGGGCGATGACCCCGGAGTTCGAAAACACGCTGGCGATGGTTACTCGTTGGCGCCGTGGCACTTCTTGTACTTTTTGCCGCTGCCGCAGGGGCAGGGATCGTTGCGTCCCACCTTTTCGCCGCGTACCACCTGCTGCACGGCGTCGGCCTGTCCGGCTCCGGCGCGGCGAGCCTGCTCCAGTTCGCGCTCCTTGCGCTTGTGGAACTGGCGCTCCACGTCGTCGAGCGTGGTTTGCACTTTTCGCGGCTCCGGAACGGCTTCCGTCTGCACTGGGCGCGGCGCGGACTGGTACGACACCTCGTCGCCGTTGTCGTCCACCACGCGCATCATGTACAGGTAGCGCACGGTCTCGGATTCAAACTGCGCCATCATCTCCTCAAACATGTGGAAGCTCTCGCGCTTGTACTCCACCAGGGGGTCGTGCTGGCCGTAGCCGCGCAGGCCGATGCCTTCCTTGAGGTGGTCCATGGCCAGGAGGTGATCCTTCCACAACTGGTCAATGACGCTGAGCATGATGATGCGCTCGTGCTGGCGCATGGCTTCGGCACCGATCAGTCTTTCCTTGGCATCGTAACGGGCGATGACGCGCTCGAAGACCTGGTCGCCGAGTTCGTGGTGGTTGATGGTCTTCGGGTCCACGCCCTCGGCCAGAATGTCCACGCCAAAGCGGCTGAGAATCTCCGTTTTCAGTCCCGGGATGTCCCAGTTGTCGGGATGCGTCTCGGCTCCGGCAAATTTATCCAGGGCGTCGCCCACAATGTCGCGAACGTAATCCTGCTGGATCAGCTCCTTCTGCTCGTCGCCTTCCAGCAACTGGTGGCGCAGGCCATAGACGGCCTCGCGCTGCTTGTTCATCACGTCGTCGTATTCCAGCAGGTGTTTGCGGGCCTCAAAGTTCTGGGCCTCCACCGCCTGCTGCGCCTTTTCAATGCGCCGCGTAATCAGGCCGCTCTCAATCGGAATGCCCTCTTCCATGCCAAGCTGGCGGAGCAGGTTGCTGACCCACTCCTTGGCGAAGATGCGCATCAGGTCGTCTTCCAACGATAGATAGAAGCGCGAGGCTCCGGGATCGCCCTGGCGTCCGGCGCGGCCACGCAGCTGGTTATCAATGCGGCGGGACTCGTGGCGCTCGGTGCCCACGATGAACAGTCCGCCGGCGTCAATCACCTGCTTGTGCTCGACTTCGGTCTCCGCCGAATACTTCTTCAACAGCTCGGCCCAGGTCTGCGCGGGAATCTGGAACTCATTGCCCTGGTAGTACCAGTAGGCGGTGGTGGGATCGTCAGGGCGCGCCTCGACGCCGCCTTCCACGGCCTTCACGGCCTGCGCAAGGCCCTTCTTCAACGCCTCCTGTTTGGACATGAACTCCGGGTTGCCGCCCAGCAGAATATCCGTGCCGCGGCCGGCCATGTTGGTGGAGATGGTCACCATGCCGTAGCGTCCGGCCTGCGCCACAATCTCCGCCTCGCGCTCGTGGAACTTGGCGTTCAGCACGACGTGCGGGATGCCCTTCTTCTTCAGCAGCTCGCTGAGGTGCTCGCTCTTCTCGATGGAGGTGGTGCCGACCAGCACCGGCTGTTTCGTCTCATGGATGCGCGCGATCTCATCGGCGACGGCAAAGTATTTTTCCTTCTCCGTGCGGAAGACGACGTCCTTGTTCTCAATGCGCAGCAGCGCCTGGTTGGTGGGGATGACCACCACCTCCAGCCGGTAAATCTTGTCGAATTCGGCCGCTTCGGTCTCCGCCGTGCCGGTCATGCCGGCCAGCTTCTTGTACATACGGAAGTAGTTCTGAAAGGTGATCGTCGCCAGCGTCTGGTTCTCGCGCTCAATCTTGACGCCTTCCTTGGCCTCCACCGCCTGGTGCAATCCATCGCTCCAGCGGCGGCCCGGCATCAGGCGTCCGGTGAACTCATCCACAATGATGACTTCGCCGTCTTTCACGACGTACTCCACATCGCGGTGATACATGTGGTGAGCCTTTACGGCCACCTCGACGTGATGCTTCAGGTCCCAGTTTTCGGGGTCGGAGATGTTGTCAATGCCGAGAAGTTTTTCCACCTTCTCGTAGCCGGCCTCGGTGATGAAGGTGTTCTTGTGCTTCTCGTCAATGACGAAGTCGCCGGTGTAGATCTTCTCGTTGGGCTCGGCGCCGGGCAGTTCCTCGCCCCGCTCAAACTTCGGGATGATGACGTTGATGCGGGCGTACTTGTCGGTGCTCTCTTCACTGGCGCCGCTGATGATGAGCGGGGTACGCGCCTCGTCAATCAGGATGGAGTCAACTTCGTCCACGATGCTGAAGTGGTGGCCGCGCTGCACGCAATCCTTCAGGTCGAACTTCATGTTGTCGCGCAGATAGTCGAAGCCGAACTCGTTGTTGGTGCCGTAGGTGATGTCGCTGTTGTAGGCGGCGTGGCGCTGCTCGTCGTCAAGATCGTGCACAATAACGCCGACGGTCATCCCGAGGAAGGTGTAGAGCTTGCCCATCCACTCACTGTCGCGCTTGGCCAGGTAGTCGTTCACGGTCACCACGTGCACACCGCGTCCGGCCAGGGCGTTCAAATACACCGGCAGGGTGGCCACCAGGGTCTTGCCTTCGCCGGTCTTCATCTCGGCGATGCGCCCGCTGTGCAGCACCATGCCGCCGATCAACTGCACGTCAAAGTGGCGCATGTGCAGTACGCGGCGGCCAGCCTCGCGGACGACGGCGAAAGCCTCCTCCAGCAGCGAGTCCAGAACCTCCTGGAAGGCCGCATGCTCTTCCCGTATCCACAACTTGCGACGGTCGGAATCCATCTCCTCGGGCGCGGGCTTCACCAGGCGGGCCATGCGCTCCTCGACGCGGAGGCGGAACTCGTCGGTCTTGGCGCGCAACTCGGCGTCCGTCAGCTTTTCAATCTCCGGCTCCAGGGCGTTAATGTTTGCCACCCGGGGCAGGAGCTTTTTGATCTCGCGTTCGTTGTGAGTACCGAAGATTTTTGCGATGACAGTGTTAATCAATTCTTTATCCTTCAATCACTTGCCGCACTCCGGAGGAAAGCCGGATATACGGGCAGAGTACGCCCACGGCGCACACAACGCCATTCAAAGCCTACCATATTGGCCCCCATCCGCGGATTGCCCGCCCGGCGGCGGTAAACCCCCGGCCGTCCACTGGCAGCCCACCCGCCCGGGGGCTTATGATGGTGCACGGCCCGGCCACGGCCGGGTACCTTCCTCCTCCGCAAAGGTGGCCCCGCTTGATCGTAGGCGTTCCCAAGGAAATCAAAGACCACGAAACACGAGTTGGCGTAACTCCGGCCGGCGTAAAAGCCCTGGTGGATGCCGGACACAAGGTGCTGGTGGAGACATCCGCCGGCGAGCTTTCCGCCTTCCCCGATGGCGAATACACCGCCGCGGGAGCCGAGATTCTTTCCACGGCCTCCGATGTCTGGGCGAGAGCCGAGCTGGTCGTCAAAGTGAAAGAGCCTATCACCGCCGAGTACGAGTACTTCCGCGACGGCCTTTCGCTGTTCACCTATCTGCATCTGGCTCCTGTGCCGGAGCTGACCGGAAAGCTGCTGACCAAGAACGTCACCGGCATCGCCTATGAGACGATCCGCGATGCTGCCGGCACCCTGCCCCTTCTGACTCCCATGAGCGAAGTGGCCGGACGCATGAGCGTGCAGGTGGGCGCCACCTATCTGCAAAGCGAGCACGGCGGCCGCGGACAACTGCTGGGCGGCGTACCGGGCGTGCCGCCGGCCAACGTCTGCGTCATCGGCGGAGGCATTGTGGGTACCAACGCGGCGCGCATCGCGCTGGGCTTTGGCGCCAAGGTCACCATTGTGGACCTGAACCTGAACCGGCTGCGTGAGCTGGACGACATCTTCAACGGGCGCCTGTACACCCTGGCCAGCAACAGCTACAACGTGGCCAAGGCCGTGGAAGAAAGCGACCTGGTCATCGGCGGCGTGCTCATCCCCGGAGCCACGGCGCCCAAGATTGTGACCCGCGACATGGTGAAGCACATGAAGAAGGGCGCGGTCATTGTGGACGTGGCCATTGACCAGGGCGGATGCGTGGAAACCGCGCGTCCCACCACGCACAGCAATCCCAGCTTTACCGAGCACGGCGTGGTGCACTACTGCGTGACGAATATGCCCGCAGCGGTGCCGCACACCTCGACCCTGGCGCTGACCAACGCCACCTTCCCGTATCTGATGAAGCTGGCCAAGCTCGGCATCGCGGGGGCGATCAAGAGCGATAAGGGCATTCAGGATGGCGTGAACACCTTCAAGGGGAAGATCACCTTCAAGGGCGTGGCCGACTCACAGAAGAAGCCCTACACGCCGCTGGCGGACTTGCTGTAAGGCCTCCGGTTGGTCCAGAAAGGCCCTGCGCCACGGCGTGGGGCCTTTTGCTGTCAAGGGGCGGAAAGCGCGGTTTTCGACGCAACCCATTGTGCGCCAAGGAGATAGAAATCGTGGCCGGGGTGAGGGGCGGGCCGGGGGTAAATTGCTATTCTGAATATAGCTATCCAAAAATAGCGGGGGCGCCGGAGATTGCTGTCTCCTGCGCCCCTCAATCTTTGATAACCGATTTACAGCTAAACCATCTGCGCGGCAGATAGTTCGCCGCTCAACCAAATCACTCACAGCGGTGAAGCACACCAGCGGCGCTACGTCACCAACTGCGTTACTTCACCAAACCCTTGGCCCGGGCCATGCCGAGCGCTTCAATGGCTGCTCCGCGGGCACCGGCCGTGTCGCCGTTGGGCATGGAGTGGATGGGGATGTCCAACTGCTCCTCGCGCGGGGCGGGCATGGCCTTGCGCACCTCGTCCAGGAACCAGCGGCCGAACTCCGGACTGGCCTCCAGCACGCCGCCGCCGATGATGAAGGCGTCGGGGTCGAAGGTGTTCACCATGATGTCCGAGAAGAGTCCGATGGCCGCGGCCTGCACGCGGAAGATATCGCGGCACATTTGGTCGCCACGGTCGGCGTATCCGCGGACGGCCTTAGCGGCCTTGTTGCGGTCCTCCACCTTGCCCAGCTCGTGTCCGGGATACTTCTGTAGGAAGTACGGCAGCAGGGTGCGCTCAATGGCCGTCAGCGAGGCCAAGGACTCGAGGTCGCCCACGCGGCCGCAATTGCAATGCGGCACCAGGCCCTCAATGCCGGGGATGGACTGGTAGGGCACAAGGCCGTGGCCAAGCTCTCCGCCGAAGCCCACGCGGCCCTTGATGACGTCTCCGTTGACGATGACTCCGCCGCCGCAGCCGGTGCCGATGACGATGCTGACCGAGGTCTTGGATTTATCGTCACCGAAGAAGGTGTAGTGTCCCCAGAGCGCTCCGGCGTTGGCGTCATTCAGATACGTTGCCGGCAGGCCGAGCTTGCGCTCGATGCCGAGGCGAACGTCGAAGCCGCGCCATTCCTGTTGCGAAAAATTGGTGGCGCCGCGCGCGCTGAGCACTCCGGTGGCACTGGCCGGGCCGGGCGTATCCAGGCCAACGGCGACGATATCGCTCACGGCGACGCCGGCCTTGTCGGCGGCAATCTTCAGTCCGTCTTCGATCTGCTGCAGGCAAACCGTGGGCCCTTCCTTGGTGAGCGCGGGGTGCTCGCAGAGGCCTTCGATGAGGAAGCGCTCGTTGGCGTCCAACAGCGTGTAGTTGATGGCGGTGCCGCCCAGGTCAATGCCGGCGATGATGCTCACGGAAGACTCTCCTGCCTACGGGAAAATGGCTTCAACCGAATAATCTAGCACGCGGACGGGCCGTGGCGCGCAGGAAGCCGCCGCAGAGGAAGGGACCGAGCAGAAGAAGAGCCGCTTGATTGGGTGTGACAGGAGGAAAAATGGTGCGCCCGGCGAGATTCGAACTCACGACCTAACGCTTCGGAGGCGTTCGCTCTATCCAGCTGAGCTACGGGCGCGCAAAGCCATTATACCCGAGGCGCAAAACTGGAGGCGCGTGGAACCAAAGGCGCCATTCCTCATGGCCGCTCCGGCGGGCGATACTGAGGCCGTGTCTGCCACCCCTCAAGAACGCGCGCTTGCCGGATTCGCCATCCACCTGCGGGTGGAAAAAGGCCTGTCGCCGCTGACGATTACGAGCTATGCGGGCGATCTGAAGATCTGGTCGGAGTATCTCCAACAGAGCGGGCTGACGGTGTTCACTGCCCAGCGCAAGGACCTGCAAGGGCTGATGCAGCACATGCAGGCGCACGGGCTGGACGCGCGCACCATCGCCCGGAAGTTGAGCGCGCTGCGCCACTTCTACCGCTATCTGCTGCTGGAAAAACTCACGGAGCACGACCCCACGATTGATACTGACACGCCGCGCCAGTGGAAGGTTCTGCCCAAGGCTCTGAGCGAAGACGAGACTACGGCGCTGCTGGAGGTGGGCACTCCACGGGCTGACACCACGGCCAGCCGCTTGCAAAAGGCTCTGGCGTTGCGCAACCGCGCCATGCTGGAGTGTCTGTATGCGGCGGCCATGCGCGTAAGCGAGTTGGTGGACAGCCGCGTGGAGGATCTGAAGCTGGAAACGGGCTCCATGATGGTTCGCGGCAAGGGGGACAAGGAGCGCATCGTGCCCCTGGGCGCTCCGGCGCAGCAGGCGTTGCGGGAGTATCTGCAACAGGCGCGGGGAGTCATCCTGGGACAACGCCGCTCGCCGCACCTTTTTTTGGCCAAGGGTGGACACCGCCTGACGCGGGCGCGGGTGTGGGGCATAGTGGACCAGGCCAGCAAGGCTGCCGGCCGCCACGCCTCGCCACACATGCTGCGCCATTCGGCGGCCACGCACATGGTGGGCCACGGAGCCGACCTGCGCACGGTGCAGACCGTGCTGGGCCACGCCGACATCAGCACCACGCAGGTGTACACCCACGTCGCGCTGGACCGCCTGCAACAGGTGTACGAGGCGCATCATCCGCGGGCGCACAGCCGCCGCCGGGGTGCGAGTAACGGCGCGGGTAAAGGCGTGGGCAAATGAGCGGCGCAATCACCCCTGTCGAACACGCGCTGGAGGGATTTGTGCTGGCCCTTGGACGGCGCAACGCCTCGCTCCACACCATCAAGGCCTATCGCACCGATCTGGCGGGCTTTGCCGAGTTTGTCGGGCCGGAGGAACTTTCCGCCCTGGACCATGCCCTGCTGCGGGCCTACATGGGGCATCTGTACGAGCGCGGGCTGGGGAAAACATCTGTGGCACGGGCGTTAAGCTCACTGCGCTCATTCTTCAAGTGGATGGGGCGCGAAGGGATGGTGGAGGCGAATCCCGCGCTGCTGGTTTCGGCTCCCAAGCTGCCGAAGCGGCTGCCGCGAGTGCCCACCATGGAGGAGATGAGCTCGGTGCTGGACGCGGACATGCCCGAGGAGGCGACGTTTGCCGAGCGCGACCGCCTGATTCTGGAGTTGCTGTACGGCTGCGGCATCCGCAACAGCGAACTGACGGGCATCAACCTCACGGACATTCACCGCAAGCAGGCACGCATGCTGGTGCGCGGCAAAGGAAAAAAAGAGCGGCTGGTTCCATTTGGCGAGGCCGTGCAGGAAGCTATGGAAGAGTATCTTCCCCGCCGTACTGAGGTGCTGGAGCGCAATCGCCACACCGCGGAGGTAGCGCTGATGGTGAACCAGCGTGGTACGCGGCTGACCACACGCAGCGTGGGACGCATTGTGAAGGCCATCGCCGTAGCCCGCGGACTGCCCGCCGAGGTGCATCCGCACACGCTGCGCCACGCCTTTGGCACGCACATGCTGGAGGAAGGCGCCGACCTCAGGGCCATCCAGGAACTGCTGGGCCACGAGCGTTTGAGCACCACGCAGCGCTACACGCAGCTGACCACGCGCCAGGTGCTGGAGGTCTACGACCGCACCCATCCGCGCGCCAAGGTGGCACACGGCATGGAGATCACGCAAGGCAATCGCCCGCGCTAACGCTTTTCGGTCTCCGCTTCCAGCTCGTGCCACATTTCCGCCACGCGACTGCGCAGTTCTTCGGTCAGCCGCTCGTAGGCCAGCTCCGGCTTCTCGTTCGGGTCCGGATAGATGGGCTTGCCGACCTTGATGCGCAGCTGGTGGAATCCCTGGAATCCTTTGCCGCGCGGCCAAGCCTTATGGAAGCCGTACTCCGCCACCGGCACGATGGGCACGTTCAAGTGCTGCGCCAGGATGGCCGCACCCTTCTTGAACTTCTTCGGCGCACCCTCGATGGAGCGCTCGCCTTCGGGATACAACATCAAAATCTTGCCCGCCCGCAGGCCGTAGGCTCCGGCGCGCATGGCCGGAACAAGGTTGCTGTCGGGATCCACGGGAATCAGGTGCAGGAAGTGCGCGAAGCGGCGCATGAATCCCGAGCCGAAGATTTCACTGGTGCCGACGTAGAAGACGTTGTGGAACGCGTCCCATGGAAGCGCAGCCGTCAGGATGGGCGCATCCAGATAGCTGGAGTGGTTGGGCGCGAGCACGAAGGGACGCTTGGGCAGGTTCTCCATGCCGTCCACGCGCATGCGGAAGAAGATGTTGGAGGCAAAGTGCACGAGCTTGCCGAAGAGCCACCAGAGGAAGCTGACGACATGGCGCTCGTGGGTGATGGCCAGCACCTCGGGATCGGTGGTCTCGCCATCAAAGACGGTGTTCCAGCCCGGCGCGTGACGCGCGGCCTTGCCGGTGTTGGCCAGCACCAGTTCCACAAGTTCACGCACGGTGTACACCTCGCTGGCGGCGGAGTCTTCCACCTCGGCGCCGAGGCGGTGCGCCAGTTCGGTCAGCAGCTCGACGCGCTCCATGGAGTCGAGTCCGAGATCGAGTTCGAGATTGTCGTCGGGATGAATCTCCTTCTGGTAATCCTTGCCGACGGCCTCCTTGACCACGGCGATGCCGCTTTCAATTTCAGGGCGTGACAGCCACTCGCGGTCGGCGTCGGTGAAGACGCGAGCCTTGGGAGTGATCTCCTCGACGTTGCCGCTGGCATGCTTGGCCAGCATCTTTTTTTCAATCTCATTGCGGCGCAGCTTGCGGGTGGTGGTGCGGGGCAGGTCGTCCTGCCAAATGTCATAGCTGAGGATGCGCTTGGTTGAAGGCAGAGTGGCGCTGATGCTCTCCACGTCGTAGCGGATGACCTCGCGGATGTTGACGATCTTGTGCTCGCGCAGCACGTCGAAGTTGGGCACGATGACGCCATGCAGGCGTTCGCTGAGGGGCTCGCCGGGCTTGCGGTTTTCCAGGCCCAGAACGCAGAGCTCTTTGATCCAAGGCGAGCGCAGGTAGTAGCTCTCAATCTCCTCGGGATAGATGTTCTTGCCGCTGCTTAGGACGATGACATCCTTGGCGCGGCCGGTGATGAAGTAGTTGCCGCGGCGGTCCTTGTAGGCCAGGTCGCCGGTGTGCAGCCAGCCGTCTTTCAGTACTTCGGCGGTGGCCTCCGGACGGTTGTAGTAACCCTTCATGACGGTGGGGCCGCGGAAGAGAATCTCGCCCACCAGGTTGCCGTTCTCGTCCACCTTGGTGTCCAGCAGCTTGCCTTCCACGCCTGGCAGCGGACGCCCGATGGAGCCGATGGTGTTGTCCTTGGGCGGCGTGCAGAAGCAGCCGCTGGTGGTCTCGGTGAGTCCATAGGCCTGCAGCATGGAGAAGCCGAGGGCCTGGATGTCCCAGCCGACCTTGGCGTCAAAGCGCGAGCCGCCGGTGACGAAGTGGCGAATGTCCGGGCCGAGCTGCTGGTGCACCTTCTTGAAGAACACCTTGCCCAGGTTGAGTCCCACTTTTTGCGAGAGCAGGCTGAGCTTGAGCATCAGGCCGAAGATCTTTTCCGCCGCGCGGCCTTTCTTGGCCACCTCGCCGAAGATGCGCTCGTGGATGAGATAGAAGAACTGCGGCACGCAGCAGAAGATGGTGACGCCGCGCTCGCGCAGGGCCAGGGTCAACTCCTGCGTGTTCAGCGAATCCAGGAACGTAACCTTGCCGCCGTTGCCCAGGGGCAAAAAGAGATTGGCCATCTGCGCCAGCACGTGAAAGAGCGGCAGCACGCCCAGCAATCCGTCGCCGGGGCCGATGGGGATGAACTTGCGCACGCAGTCGAGCTCGGCGGTCATGTTGCCGTCGGTGAGCATGACGCCCTTGGGATCGCTGGTGGTGCCGGAGGTGTAGATGATGGCCACCACGTCGTCGCCGGTCACATCCGCGGGCGTAAAGCCCTGCGTGGCGGAGCGCACCATGGTCTCCACCGAAGGCAAACCGGGCTGCTCCACGTCCATCATCACCAGCCGGACGTTGCGCCCCTGAACGGCCTCCTGCGCGATGGGGAAGCTGCGCTGATCGGTGAACATCATGACCGCGCCGCAGTCATCCAGCAGCTTACCCACCTGGTAGGCGTTGAAGGCCGTATCCAGGGGAACCGCCGTGTTGCCGCTGGCGATGATGCCAAGATACGTTGCCACCCAGGCCGGACTGTTGAAGGCCAGCACGGCACAGCGCGAGCCCTTGGCCAGCTTCTCGCTCACCAGCCATTCGGCCACGCCCTCGGCAAACTGGCGGAGCTGGCGAAAGGTGAAGCTCTCAATGGTGTGTCCGTCGGGGGTGCTGAAACTTGTGGAGAGAGAAGACTGCGGAGCGTTGGCTCCGGCCTGGCGTTGAATCTCAACCGCGGTAGAGTCCGGCCAACGTTCGACCGACTCCAGAAAACATCCGTAAAACATTCGACCCTCTCGGGAGAGAGATTGCGAGCCCCGTCTGGGGCCAGGCACAGGAAGTGTATCGCACGGGAACCGCCACCGAGGTGCCGTCCGCGGTTTGACGGCTGGAACCGAGTGTCTCCGCTACAAGTGCAATAGAATCTTACAGGAACATGCGGGAATCCCGTGAAATCTGTTTTTCTCCCCTGCCAAATTTCCTGGGTGCGAACGATTTTTGAAATATTTTTTCGGTGCAGGCGATAGAATATGTCTCCGAATGGGTTCTTAAGAACGCATTCACTGCGGCAACCGGATTCCCGCAACTGGTTGTGGGCTTCTGGCGCGCTGATGATGCATAAACTATTTCAGGAGATACGGATCCATGAAGCGTTTTGCGATTGTTCTGGCTGCACTGGCGATGATGATGTCCACGGCTGCGTTTGCGGAAGACGGCGCTGCCCTCTACAACTCGAAGTGTGCGATGTGCCATGGCGCTGACGGCGCCGGCAAGATGGCCCCGAAGGTGAAGGGCAGCACGAAGGTGACCGATGTGCTGACCAAGGGCGGCTTGAAGGGCAAGCATGCCGGTCCGTTCACCGGCCTCTCCGCCGACCAGATTGCCGCCATCGCCACCTTCTTGAAGTAAAGTGATTCCGGTTGCATTCTGCGACCAGCCGGTGCCTTCGGGTACCGGCTTTTCCGTTGGTGCGGACGCCGCGTGGGCGCGCCAGCGCACAGCAGGTGTGTGCGCCAGGTCACAGTAGAAAAGCTTGGCAAAGCCGTCCGATTGAGGCAGAATGCAATGGCAACTTTAATTTCCTACTCACAGGAGTACTTTTTCCATGAAGCGTTTTATGTTTGCTGCGGTAGCGTTGGTGATGATGACCTCGATGGCGATGGCCGAAGACGGCGCCGCCCTTTACAGTGCAAAGTGCGCGGGCTGCCACGGCGCGGCGGGCGCGGGCAAGTCGGCTCCGGCGATCAAGGGCAAGGCCAATGTGGTTGACGTTGTGACCAAGGGCGGCCTGAAGGGCATCCACGCGAAGCCGATCAATGGCGTCACTGCCGATCAGGCTGCTGCGATCGCTACCTACCTGAAGTAGTTTTCAGTTCAGTAGCAGAACAGGCCGGTGCCTTCGGGCACTGGCCTTTTTCTTTGCCCTTCCCAACCTGGAAATATCCCTCTCCCTGTGCCCCGGCAGGAACTTGGCAAAGCGCGCCGGCGGTGGCAGAATACAGCCGCCTTAAAGGCTCACTAGGAGAGCCCGCCATGAAATGCACATATATCAAACGTATCCCCATGATTCTTACCACCCTAGCGCTGCTGGCTACGACCTGCCTGGCAGGGGACGGGGCCAGAGCCTACCAGCAGTACTGCGCCAAGTGCCACGGCAAGACCGGAGACGGCAAGATGGGTCCCGTCATCCGAGGCCGCTCGGACATTCCCGAGATCATTCTGAAGGGCGGCCTGAAGCGCTCACCACACTCGCGCCCCATTGCCGGCGTAACCGAGCATGAAGCCCACGCGATTGCGGAGTTTCTGAAGTAGCGTCTGCCATCCGGAAAGTGCATGGGCCGGTGCCTTCGGGTGCCGGCCTTTGCCTTTTCTGCGCCCATGGCTTCCGTTTTGACTGTGGCCGTGCCTCTCCGGAGCGATTGTTTTGGCGGAGGGTGGGATGACCGCAGAGTTGGCAAGTAAATCCGCGGACTTGGCCCAACGCCGGACTGGGCCCAAGTCAGGTTTTTCCCATTTCGTCGTGAGGTAAGTCATTGATTCACGAATTTCCCCGTGATATAAAGTGGCGCCCCCTAAAGGAAGGCTTTTGCTTTTTCCTGCAGGGGTGTGGAGCGCCCTTGTGGCCTCCAGTGACACCCAACGCGGCCAAACCTCAGCATTATTCCTTGATGTGGAAGCGCGTTTCGGGTTCAGCTGTTGCCCCGGAAACGTGTGCGTGCGGCCCTTGCGGCCCCGCTTCGTTTCGTCTCTGCGGCTGAAGAATTTTTGAGTTGTTTTCAACCCGCAACGAGTTTGACTCGGAGGAATCGTATGTCCCTATGGCTCTCGCAGAGCCTTACCGCCCTGGGCCGGATGAGCAGGATCTCACTGCTGCGTCGCACGGTATCACTGATGGCCCTCACCCTTTTCTCTTCCCTTTTCGCCCTGGCCGAACCTTCCGGCGGGGAAGTTGCCCTCAAGCTGCCGGACCTGGGCAGCGTCAGCTTCTTCAATAACGCCATTAACGGCCACGCGCTGCTGCTGATCGGCATCGCCATCAGCACCCTCGGCCTGCTCTTCGGCCTGGTGATCTACACCCAGCTCCGGAACCTGCCGGTGCACCGCGCCATGCGCGAGATCAGCGAGCTGATCTATGAGACCTGCAAGACCTATCTGCTGACGCAGGGCAAGTTCCTGTCCATCCTGTGGGTCTTCATCGCGGCCATCATGGTGCTGTACTTCGGAGTGCTGGAGAAGGTCGGCCTATTCCGCCTGGTCGTCATCCTGGCCTTCAGCGTGGTGGGCATCCTGGGCAGCTACGGCGTGGCCTGGTTCGGCATCCGCGTGAACACCTTTGCCAACTCGCGCACAGCGTTCGCCGGGCTGGAGGGCAAGCCCTTCCCGGTGTACGAGATTCCGCTGAAGGCGGGCATGAGCATCGGCATGATGCTCATCTCGGTCGAACTGCTGATCATGCTCTGCATCCTGCTGTTCATCCCCGGTGAGTTCGCCGGCCCCTGCTTCATCGGCTTCGCCATTGGCGAATCACTGGGCGCGGCCGCATTGAGAATTGCCGGCGGCATCTTCACCAAGATTGCCGACATCGGCAGCGACTTGATGAAGATCGTCTTCAAGATCAAGGAAGACGACGCGCGCAACCCAGGCGTAATCGCGGACTGCACGGGCGACAACGCAGGCGACTCGGTTGGCCCCTCGGCCGACGGATTTGAGACCTACGGCGTCACTGGCGTCGCACTGATCACCTTCATCCTGCTGGGCGTGCATGAGCCCACGGTGCAGGTGCAGCTGCTGGTGTGGATCTTTGTGATGAGGGTGACCATGCTGCTGGCCAGCGCGGGCTCCTACTTCATCAACCACGCCATCGCCAAGGCTCGCTACGGCACCAGCGACAAGATGGACTTCGAGTCTCCGCTGACCTCGCTGGTCTGGATCACCTCGTTCGTCTCCATCGTGCTCACCTACATCGTCAGCTACCTGATGATCCCCACGCTGGGCGGCGATTCGACACTCTGGTGGAAGCTGGCTTCCATCATCAGTTGCGGAACCCTGGCCGGTGCGCTGATCCCCGAACTGGTGAAGGTATTCACCAGCGTGAGCAGCGCGCACGTGCGCGAAGTGGTGACCAGCTCGGAAGAGGGTGGCGCTTCACTGAACATCCTCGCCGGCTTTGTGGCCGGAAACTTCAGCGCCTACTGGCTGGGAATCAGCATGGTGGCCCTGATGGCCATCGCGTACTTCTTCTCCACCATGGGGCTGGATGTGCTGATGATGGTTCCGGCGGTCTTCGCCTTCGGCCTGGTGGCATTCGGCTTCCTGGGCATGGGCCCGGTCACCATCGCAGTGGACAGCTACGGCCCGGTGACGGACAACGCGCAGTCGGTGTATGAGCTTTCGCTGATTGAGCAGGTGCCGAACATCTCCGCCGAACTGAAGAAGGACTTTGGCATCAACGTGAACTTTGAGCGTGCCAAGGACCTGCTGGAAGAAAACGACGGCGCGGGCAACACCTTCAAGGCTACGGCCAAGCCGGTGCTGATCGGCACGGCCGTGGTGGGCGCAACGACGATGATCTTCTCGATCATCATCTCGCTGACGGCGGTCAATGGCGTGTTCGTGGCAGAAAAGGTGAAGAACCTTTCGCTGCTGCACGCGCCCTTCGTCCTCGGCCTGATCACGGGCGGAGCGATCATCTATTGGTTCACCGGCGCGGCCACCCAGGCCGTGAGCACCGGAGCCTACCGCGCGGTGGAGTTCATCAAGGAGAACATCAAGCTGGAAGGCGTGGAAAAAGCCAGCGTCGAAGACAGCAAGAAGGTGGTGGCCATCTGCACGAAGTACGCGCAGAAGGGCATGTTCAACATCTTCCTCGGCGTCTTCTTCAGCGCATTGGCCTTCGCCTTTGTGGACCGCTTCTTCTTCATCGGCTACCTGTTCTCCATCGCGATCTTCGGCTTGTACCAGGCCATCTTTATGGCCAACGCCGGCGGCGCATGGGACAACGCCAAGAAGATTGTGGAAACCGAGATGAAGGCCAAGGGCACTCCGCTGCACGACGCATGCGTGGTGGGCGACACGGTGGGCGACCCGTTTAAGGACACCTCTTCGGTGGCCATGAACCCGGTCATCAAGTTCACCACTTTGTTCGGCCTGCTGGCCGCATCGCTGGCGGAGAAGATGGCAAACAACAACTCCACCCTGACCTTTGGGCTGGCGCTGGTCTTCTTCCTCGTTTCCATGTTCTTCGTCTGGCGCAGCTTCTACGGCATGCGCATTGGCGGAGCCAAGGGCGCGAGGCAGTAGTAGGCAATCGGAAACAAAACACACAGGGCGCCATCCGGAAACGGGTGGCGCTTTTTTGCATTTGATACTCCGAATTGAAGTTATACTTTTGCACAAAGAGGAGTTAGTTTGTGAAAAGTCAGATCATGTTCATCGAGAAAAAACCAGATGGTGTTTCTGGAGAGGCACGAATTGGTCGTGTCAGCTTTTCGAAGACTTTACGATCTGTTTATTACAAGGACAAGGTGCTGCAAAAGTTTAAAGGCGGCTTTAAAGCTAACTTCTTGGATTCGGAAACTGGTGAAGAATACTGGATTTCAGGATGCAAGAAAGACGGCGGCGACCGCCTATATTCCGGGACCGTCGAGATCGACGAGGATGTTCGCGTAGAGTATTGGACTTCGATTCGGAATTTGCCGCAGAACAGGGACCAGACGGTGATTCGCGGCACCGGCAAATACACACGTTAACGCACCGCGGATAAGCTGTTATCCTTCTGCCATGGATCCCATCTCCTTTACCCGCCAACTGATTGACGTTGAGTCCACCACCGGCCACGAGGGCGCGGTGGGAGAGTTTCTGTCGCGCCGGTTGGAGGAGATGAATTACGTGGTGGAGCGCATGCCTGTTGAAGAAGGTCGCTTCAACGTTTACGCCCGTCCGAAAGAGGTTGCACAGCCGGTGCTGGTGTTTTCCACGCACATTGACACGGTGCCGCCGTTCATTGCGTCAAGCGAAGATGACGAGAACATCTACGGCCGCGGAGCCTGTGACGCCAAGGGCATTCTGGCCGCGCAGGTGGCCGCCTGCGAGCGAATGCGCGCCGCCGGGCAGTCCGTCGGGCTGCTCTTCGTGGTCGGCGAGGAACGTGACTCGACCGGCGCGGCGGTGGCGAATCGCAATCCGCGCGGCTCACGCTTTCTCATCAATGGAGAGCCCACGGACAACCGCATCGCCCTGGCGAGCAAGGGAGCCCTGCGCGTGGAGGTGACCGCGCACGGACGCATGGCGCATTCGGCGTATCCGGAGCTGGGCGAGTCGGCGATTGAGAAACTGCTGGACGCGCTGGCTGCGCTGCGCGTGATGCCTCTGCCCTTCAATCCGGAGATCGGACCCAGCACGATGAACATTGGCATCATTGAAGGCGGACGCGCAACGAACGTCATACCGGACTTCGCCAAGGCGCAACTGCTGTACCGTCTGGTCGGCCTCAGCGATCCGCTGCGCAAGGCCATTGAGTATGCCGTCGGCGCGCTGGCCCAGGTGGACTTCGTGCTGGACATTCCTTACATGCGCTTTGTCACCGTGCCCGGCGTGCCCACTATGACCGCCTCGTTCACCACGGACATTCCGCAGCTGAGTGCGTGGGGGACGCCGGTTCTCTTCGGGCCGGGCTCAATCCTTGTGGCGCACACGGAGCGCGAGTTCCTGGCCAAGCGCGAACTGCTTGAGGCCGTCGAACTGTACGAAAAGATCGCCCGCCACCTGTTGCAGTAATCCCCTCCAAAGCGCCCTTCGCGCTACACTGTTCGGCATGAGTCTGAGCGAGCCCAACCTGCTGCAGTACGCCTCCTCCGCCTATCTACGCTCCGCCGCCCACCAGCCCACGCGCTGGCATGAATGGGGCGCTGAGGCCTTTGCCCTGGCAAAATCCGAAGGTAAGCCCGTGCTGCTGGACATTGGCGCCGTGTGGTGCCATTGGTGCCACGTGATGGATCGCGAGAGCTATGAGAGTCCGGAGATTGCGGCGCTGCTGAACGAGCACTTTGTGGCCGTCAAGGTGGATCGCGATGAGCGTCCTGACGTGGACGCGCGTTACCAGATGGCGGTGGCTGCCCTGGCGGGACAGGGCGGATGGCCGTTGACGGTCTTTCTGACTCCCGATGGCAAGCCGTTTTACGGTGGCACTTACTTCCCGCCGGAGGATGCATACGGGCGTCCCAGCTTCCGGCGCATTCTGCACGCCATCTCCGAGGCTTACCGCGAGCGCCGCGCCGAGGTGGAAGAGGAGAGTCTGAAGTTGATGCATGTGCTCGACCACGGCGAGGGCAGCGATGGGCATGGCGGAGAGTTTTCACCGCGCATTGTGGAGCAGATGGTGCAATCGGCGCTGGGCAGCTTTGACCGCGTAAACGGTGGCTTTAGCCAGGCTCCCAAGTTTCCGCATCCTCCGGCCATGGAGCTGCTGCTGGACTGGTACGCGCGCACGGGTGAGGAGCAGGTACACCTTGTGGCCGCGACCACACTGGAGAAGATGGCGCGCGGCGGCGTGTACGACCAGTTGGCCGGGGGCTTTCATCGCTACTCGGTGGACGAGCGCTGGTGCGTGCCGCACTTTGAAAAGATGGCCTACGACAACAGCGAGCTGCTGAAGAACTACGCGCACGCATTCCAAGTAACGCGCAATCCGTTTTTCGCCGATGTGGCACGTGACATTCTGCGCTGGCTGCGCGATGTGCTGAGCGACCGCGAGCGCGGCGGCTACTACGGATCGCAGGATGCAGACATCAATCTTGAGGACGATGGCGACTACTTTACCTGGACTCTGGACGAAGCTCGCGCGGTGCTGGCGAACGATGAATTGCCGCTCGCCGCAGCGTACTACGACATTGGCGAGCGCGGCGAAATGCATCACGACCCGCGGCGCAACGTGCTGTGGGTGGCCAAGACGGTGGAAGAGCTGGCCGCCGAGCACAGCCTCAGCGTGGAGCAGGTGCGCAACCATCTGGCGACGATCAAGCAGAAGATGTATGCGGCGCGGCTGCTGCGCTCGGCTCCATTCCTGGATCGCACACTGTATACCGGCTGGAACGCACTCCTGATCAGTGCGACGTTACAGGCGGCGCGCGCGCTGCACGAGCCAGAGGATGTGGCCTTTGCGCTGCGCTCGCTGGACCGTCTGCTGGCCGAGGCCGTGGATGAGGATGGCGGCCTGCGCCACGTCATCGCCTACGCCGAGCGAGGCAAGACTGATCGTCCGGCGGGAATGCTGGACGACTACGCCTATACCATTCTGGCGCTGCTCGATGCCTACGAGGCCAGCGGCGAGCTCAGCTACTTTACGCAGGCGGAAAAGCTGGCCGGGCAGATGATGGAGCGCTTTGGCGACCGTGAGGGTGGCGGCTTCTTTGACGCCGAGCCGCAGGCCGATGCCATAGGCGCGTTGGCCGCGCGGCGGAAGCCTTTTCAGGATTCGCCGACTCCGGCGTGCGATCCTTCGGCGGCCATTGCCCTGCTGCGCCTGCACGCGCTTAACGGCGATGGGCATCTGCGCGAGGTGGCGACCAAGACGCTGGAGCTTTTTGCCGGGGTTGCCGAGCAGTTCGGCATCCATGCTGCCACCTATGGAGTGGCCGCCGTGTGGCTGGGCCGTCCACACATACAGGTGGTGGTGGTGGGCGAGGGCGCCGAGGCCGATGCACTGGAGGCCGCGGCCGTCGCCAGGTTCGCCATCAACCTGACGGTACTGCGGGTGCGCGACGCGCAACACATCCACGAATCTTTGCCGCCAGCACTGGCGGAGACCGTTGGGCAGGTGCCGGGCGCAGGCAAGGCCGTGGCCATCCTGTGCAGCGGCTTTACCTGCCAGCCGCCCACGACGGACGCGGCCGAGCTGGCGGCGCTGCTGGACGAGGCAATCCAGCTCCCGGCCTGACCGCTCCGGTAAACAATGATTCGACCACGGCACGGCCTTCGCGTTAGAGTGTGAGCATGGCAACCAAGAAGAGCACCTCCACTAAAACCGCGCCGCGCAAGGCGGCAACAAAGAAGAGCCTCGCGAAAGTCACCCTGCCCGCCTGCGGCATTTACACGGTTCCGCGCGGCCACGTTAGCCTGAGCGTGCCGCCCTACTGGACGCTGCGGCAGAGCACCGACGACATTCGCGTGGATTCCGAGGACGCCGAAACCAGCGTCGTCATCAGCAGCTATCAGCGCAACTCCACGTCCGTTAAGCTGGACGCGCGCGAGTATCTGAAACACTTCCTGCAGACGGCTCCGGTGGAAGGCCGCGTGGCTGCGGCCAACAACACGGCACGGCTGGCTTCGGCGCGCTTCCGCGATGCCGATGGCGGTTACTGGCAGGTGCGCTTTATCAGCAACCTGAAGACACTGGTGCTGGCAACCTGCTATAGCAATCAGCCGCCGACCTCGCGCGATGGCCGCACGGCCAGCCTGGTCATTGAATCCATCAAGCTGAAGGCGCGCGCGTGAGTCTTGCCCCGGGCAGCATCGAGTCGCTCTGGCTGAGCGGCCCCGCCGGAAGGCTGGAGGCCCTGCTCAACCTGGGGGAACCCGATGCAGGCTACGCCGCCCTGGTCTGCCATCCACATCCGCTCTTTGGCGGGACGATGCACAACAAGGTCGTCTTCCACGCGATGAAGGCCCTGAACGCCTTGGGGATGCCCGTGCTGCGCTTCAACTTCCGCGGCGTGGGCACCAGCGCCGGGGAGCATGACAGCGGCCACGGCGAGCAGCAGGATGTGCAGGTGGCGCTCGACTACATCGCCGAACGTTTTAGTAAGCCCATCGTCTTCGCCGGCTTTTCCTTTGGAGCCGCCATTGGTCTGCGTGCCGCTGTGCCGCACCCGGAGGTCGTCGCCCTGGCCGCCCTGGGCATTCCACTGCTTGCCGATGGCCGCGCCTACACATACGGCTTCCTGGAACGCTGCGACAAGCCGAAGCTGCTGCTGAGCGGCGGGCAGGATGAGTTTGCCAGCCCCTCCCAGTTGGCGGAGGTCTACTCGCGGCTGGCGGAGCCGAAGCGGCTGGTGATTGTGCCGGAGGCCGATCACTTCTTCGCCGGGCACCTGGAGGCCATGCGCGCCGAGCTCGGCGAGTGGGCCGGTGAAATCACGAGCCAGCCGTAACCCCGAGGGGTATAATTCCGCGCATGAGCCAGACCAGCGGCGTAAACGGAGCGGCGAGCGCCCTGAGGGCCACCGCCCGAGGCATCTTCCAGCACGCTTTGGAAGAGAGCAGCATTGAACGCGGATTCGCCCGCAGCGTGCACTACCAGCGCGGAATCCTGCAGGTGGGCGAAGACCTTTATCCACTCGCCGATTATTCCAAGGTCTTCGTCGTCAGCATTGGCAAGGGCGCGCACACCAGCCTCCAAGCGTTGATGGAGCGGCTTGGTGCGGGCGCCGGCGTCACGGGAATCGTCTCGGCCCCCACGCCGCCCGCGGCACAGGTGCCGGGCTTCCGCTACTTTGAGGGCGGCCATCCGATGCCGAATCACGAGTCGCTGAAGGCGGCCGCGGCCATCCTCAAATCGCTCGACGGGCTGGACGAGCACGCGCTGGTGATTTACCTGCTCAGCGGCGGCGGCTCGGCCATCGCCGAACGGCCCATTGACGACGACATCAGCTTTGACGACCTTGTGCAGACCTATCGCGCGCTGGTGCACTCTGGCGCGCCCATCGCGCTGATTAACGCCGTGCGCAAGCATATCTCGGCCGTCAAAGGCGGACGCCTGGCGCTGGCCGCCGCCCCGGCCCGGCAGGTCTCCATTCTCATCTCCGACGTGCCGGACAACGCGCTGGACTCCCTTGCCAGCGGGCCGACGATGCCGGACACCAGCACCGTGGAGCAGTGCTACCAGATTGCGCAGACCTACGATCTGATTCCCCGCCTGCCGGAAAGCGTGGCCCGGCTCTTCCGCACCCACGCCCTGGAGGAGACGCCGAAGAAGAGCGATCCGATTTTCGAACGCGCGCGCTGGTGGCCGATCCTTTCCAACGTGGGCGCGCAGCAGGCCGCCGCCGAACGCGCGAAAGAACAAGGCTTCCACGTGGAGATTGACAACAGTTGCGATGACTGGGATTACCGCAAGGCCGCCGACTATCTGCTGGAACGGCTGCGCCAGTTGCGCCAGCAGCATGA
>Ga0181528_10000472_pt1 | contig 28807 bp, 30 predicted proteins | sample PEATcosm2014_Bin_47_FD_119742 | JGI IMG/M metagenome (GOLD analysis project Ga0181528, IMG submission 119742) | Peatland microbial communities from MTU Mesocosm Facility, Houghton, MI, USA - PEATcosm2014_Bin10_10_metaG | ecosystem: Environmental > Terrestrial > Soil > Wetlands > Peat | place...
AGACACGGGCGCGGGTGGTCGCGCGTCATGTCAATGCTGCACGATGGCAACTGAAAGCTGCGGTGAATCAGGTCGAGCACGCGGTAGGCCAGGCTCGACGGCAGATATGGACCAAAGTAGCTGGCGCCGTCCTTGTTCATCTTGCGCGTCACATACACGCGCGGGAACCGCTCCGGCGTCAGCTTGATGTAGGGATAAGTTTTGTCGTCGCGCAGCAGCACGTTGTAGCGCGGCTGGTTCTGCTTGATCAGATTGTTCTCGAGCGCCAGAGCCTCGCGCTCGTTGCCGACGACGATGTACTCAATGTCCACGGCCTCGCGCAGCAGGCTTCCGGTCTTGGCGTTTTCCGCCGCGCCTTCGCCAAAGTAGCTGCGCACCCGCGCCCGCAGGTTCTTCGCCTTGCCGACGTAGATGACCTCGCCCTCGGCGTTTTTGTAGAGGTAGACCCCGGGATTGGTGGGAATCGTGCGGATCTTCTGATACAGGTCCATGGTTATCGGTCCACGCCGCGTGCCGCCTTCGGCTATCCGCCGCCCACAAAGTGGACGATCTCCAACCGGTCGCCCGCGTGCAACTCGCTGGCCGCCCATTGCGTCCGTGGAACGATCTCGCGGTTCAGCTCGACGGCCACGCGATCGCCCTTCATGCCCAGCTCTGCAACCAGGGCCTCCAGGGTCGCCGCCGCAAACTCTTTTTCCTCGCCATTGATGACCAGCCGCATGGGAAAACGATAGCAGATTGCCCGCATGTACGCTGATCCACGCTCGGCCCGGCAGGCCATCTGGTTGTTTCCACAGGCACATACCTATTGACACCCGCCAAAAGTGCCCTAGAATGGGTGCAACATTTTGTTTGGGTTATGTTTCAAACAAGATGCGTGTTTCTGTTCCTTTGCAATCGAGTCCCTAGCGATTTGGTCCGGTGGAGGCAATGGGCACAAGCTTCACATCCAGCCAGGTTTGCCAGCGCACCGGCCTCACACCACGCCAGTTGCAGTGGTGGGATGAGCAGGGCATTGTGACGCCCGCCCGCCAGGGACATCGCCGCCTTTACTCCCCCAAAGATCTTGTCGAACTCTCCGTACTCGGCGATCTGCGCCGCCGCGGCATAAGCCTGCAGCGCATCCGCCGCGTGCTGGAACTGCTGGAGCGCGATTATGGCCATCGCTGGCCGACCTGGCCGCGCGCAATAGCCAGTTGCATCTGCTCACCGACGGCGGAAGCGTCTTCCTCTGCGACTCCGAGCATGGCGTCGTGGACCTTCTGCGCAACGCGCGGCAGCCTCTGCTTGCACTTTGCCTGGCCCCGGTCCTGCAGGACCTGACGCCGCCGGCGCATCCGCAGGCTCCTAAGAAAAGCTCTCACACGGTTCGTGCGGGCAACATCGCCCGAACCAAGGCACATTCATGAAGAGACTCTTCGCAGAGACTTTGGAGGTGACCGCATGATCGTCGAGATTAACTATCTCCCCCAGTGGATTCCGGAGCAGATGGCCCCCGGCACGGTCTTCGTTCTGGATAACGCAGGTGAAACCGGCGATGAGAGCGATCCCTTCTGGGCCGTGCTCGCCTGCCCCACCTGCGCCACCCTCGGCCTCATCACGCGCAAGCAGATGGTCGGCGTAGTGCCCATCATCTGCGGTTCGGATACCTGCTCGGCGCAGTTCCACATCCACGGCGATGAGATCGTTCCCCGCCGGGCGAGTTAACGGTGGACATGCGTGCTCAGAAATTCACGGTGCTCCGGCTGTCATGACCCGGCCGGGGCACCATGCTTTTCTTGGCGCCCAAGCAAGGTGGTATCTTCCAGATGAACACCCCTCTATGAGCCATTCCGGATGAACGATTCCACTCCCAAGCCGCCGCACGGTGAACTGCCGCCCATCCCAGAGGGATGCGGCATTATGCCCGTGGCGGAGAACCGTATCGCCCAAGGCCCGCACCCTGAACTGCTCGACCCGCCGCCGGAAGCCTTTGAGCCGCATGCCTTGGACGAAGCTCCACCCACTGCGGATGTCGTTCCTGACGATGCCATGGAGCAGGCTAGCCGCTTGGTATTGGCCCGCGCCTATGCCCTGGCCGCCGGACTTCTTCTCATCGGTGCCGCCGCAGCCTGGTCTCTGGTGGACCCCACGGTTCCCCCCGGACCGCTCGAATGGCTGACGGCCTTCACCGCTCCGGTGCGCCTCCTGCTGCTCGTGCAATTCTGCTTTGCGCTGCTGTGCAGCCGCTACGTGGAAAAGCTGGGCATGGTCGCCGCCGCAGTGTTGCTGTTCGCCTACACGGCCTTCAGCACCCTGGAGTTCTCTCTTTTCCTTACGCCGCGCCTGCTGACGCTTCTTTTCGTCTGCGCCGGGCTGACGTACGCTCTGACGGCCGCCGCCGGATACATCTTTGGCGTGAACCTGACCTCGCCGCTGGCCACCATGGGGATGATCGTCTCGGGCACGGCGATCGTCGCCGTCCTCAATACCTGGCTGGGCAACTCGCACTTCATCTGGGGAATCTGTACGGTGACCGTGCTGGTCTTTGCCGGCATCGGAGGCTGGAAGGCGCAGGAGATTCGCGACTTCTACCAGGACTTTGACGATGACAACCCGGCGGGCTGGAAGGCGAGCGTCGTCGGAGCCCTCGTGCTGATGATCTTCTCCTTCAATGCCTATCTGCTGCTTATCGCCCTCGCCCCGGATCGCAACGACGACCGCCTCGGCAACGACGGCCTGTAATTGCACAACTCCTGCCGCCGTTCCGTAGCGCTGGCGTTTTCTCCTAACTCATTGAAAGCAAATAGAATGATGAGGCCTTCTCCGACATTTTCCACGTCCCCCGTCTATTCCGTTTTCCACCATCGCTTATCGCCCCTCGGGCATCTCAAATATGTTGGAACTAAAAGCCCTTGAGAGGGTAATACTGGGTGGACCGCTGGTTGTCCGCTTATGCCGTGAGCTCAATGCCGTTGACCGAAACTCTTCCGGAGCCGGAACTCCTCCGCCTTGCCCTGCTTGGCGATGAGGGTGCCTTTGCTGCGCTCTACGGAAGATGTAAGTCCTCGGTTTACCGCTTCGCCTTGCACATGACCGGCTCGCAGGCGCTGGCCGAGGACGTTGTGCAGGATGCCTTCCTCACCCTGATAGAAGAAGGCAGCCGCTACGACCAGAGCAAGGGACAGGTGTTGAGCTTTCTGCTGGGCATTGCACGCAACTTGGTGCACCGCGCTCACCGTTCGGCGTTGCGCGTGGCGCCGCTGGTCAACCAGAACGAGGACGGCGAAGATATGGAGCTTACCCTCGAGAGCGCTGACGATACCATGGCCGATCTGCTTCGCGGTGAGACCGTGGAACTGGTCCGCGGGGCCGTACAACGCCTGCCGCTGCATTACCGGGAGGTCGTTGTGCTCTGCGACCTGTGCGAGATGAGCTATGCCGATGCCGCAGCGCAGTTGCAATGCAACCTCGGCACCGTGCGCTCCCGCCTGAACCGCGCCCATAAACTTCTGGCCAAAAAGCTTGAATCCCGCACCCAGCCCTCCGGGCGAACCGCGGGAGGAATGATCCAAGGGTGTTTGCTATGAGATGCAATGAGTTTGACACCTACGTTGACGAGATGCTCTCCGGGATTCTTTATCCCGAAGCCTCCCGCCACCTGCGTGAATGTGAGTCCTGTTCCGCCGATTATGCCCGGCGCAGCGCCGTGCAGGCCAACCTGCGGCAGCTTGCCGCACTGGCCACGGCAGGCCCTTCCGCGGCTACTGACCGCGCCGTGATGGAGGCCTATCGCCGACGTCAGCAGCGCCTCTCCGCCCCGGCGGTGGCAGCCCCTCCGGTGCTGCACTTTCCGCGGCGTGCGTCCATTAGCGCGCGCGCCTGGTGGAGTGGCCTTGCGGCGGCGGCCCTTCTGGTGGCCAGCATCTCCAGCGGCGTGCACCTTTGGCGCGGCACGGGAGTAGTCACGGCCCCGCAGCGCTCGGCCGGTCCCATGAGTGCGCCCCGCGGGGACTCCCCGGTGGCGCCCACCGAGCACGCCGCGGTTGCGGGCGCCATCGCCCAGCACCGTACGCCTTCGCGGCTGGCGCAGCCCGTGCAAATGGCTTCTGCGCAGCTCCCGGAATCCGGGAATCCGCTGCGTGCGGCGGCCGCGCCCACATTCGAGGGCGGCAGCCTCGCTTCGGATTCCGCCGTCGAACCAACGCCTTCGGCGCAGCCGGTCTTGCGGTTGGCCAGCGCGGGCGGCAGCAACGTGGCCAGCTCCGCCAGCTCCACCTGGCAGGGCTATTCCAATTTGATGTATTGCGACCCGGTCACGTGCTCAGGCCCGATGCAGGTGGTTCGCATCAAGGTGCCGGTGGGGCAGGTTCGTCCTAACCTGGGGCAGACCATGGGGGACGGCTTTGTGAATGCCGACGTGGTGGTGGGTGCCGATGGACTGGCGCGTGCCATCCGCGTGGCGGAGTAGCAATGGCCGCCGTAGAGATTGAGACCGGGGGGAGTAGCCCCGGGGAGAGTAGACGATGAAGCAAGCCAAGGTTCCATTGTTGGGGATTGTGCTGCTGGCCGCCGTGGCCGCGCAGGCACAGTCCAGGTTGCAGCCAGTTCCGTTGGAGTCAGCCGGGGACAGCGTACCCGTCATTACCGTGCAGATCTCGGCGCCGCCCATTTCCATCTCCTCGGGGCTCATCGGCGTCAGCAATCCGCTGGGGGCGCAACCGGTCAAGGCGAAACCGCTATTTGTTGAATACATCACCGAGCACCGCCAGAGCTTCACGGACGGCAATCACATTGCGCGCGCCACCCACTCCCGCCTTTACCGCGATGGCCTGGGCCGCATCGGCCGCGAGTCAGAACTGAACGTGCCGGGACTGCCCACCGGCGCCGCGCCCACTACTTTTGTCACCGTTGCGGATCATCGCACCGGCATCGGCTTCGTGTTGAATCCACAGGAGATGGTGGCGCACCGTTACCAGCTCACCCGTCCTGCGCCCAGCTACGTGGCACGCCTCAGCGCGCAGAGCGGCCCCAACCACCTGATGAACGGCGCGGACAATCCTCCTCCGCCGGATTCCAAATGGAGCCTGCATAACTTCATCCATCGTGGACGCACGGCGGGGAATTCCCCGGCAGACGGCAGCTCGCAGGGACCGAACTTTGGCTTTGCCACCGAGGACGCGGGTCTTGCACCGGCGCCTCCCATGCGCATTGAGCAGCCACTGCTGGCCGCTCCCAATCCCGTGCGCACGGAGAACCTGGGCGAACAGGTCATGCTCGGCTTCCGCGTCAAGGGCACAAGGGTCATCACGATTCTTGCGGCCGGCCAGATCGGCAACGACCGTCCGATTGATATCGTCAGCGAGCAGTGGTTCTCTCCGGAGCTGGAACTGGTGATGCGCAGCCTGCATCGCGATCCCTGGGCCGGCGAGTTCACCACAACGGTGACGCACCTGGATCGCGGCGAACCTCCGGCTGAGTTATTCGAAGTGCCTGAGGGCTATCATGTGGTGGATGCCGCAGACGAACACGATCATCACGTGCTCACGGGCAATCCCGGACCGCCCCCGGGGCAGCCCGGCTGGTAACCGCCCCTCCTGAAGACGAAAAATGACCCGGCCGCTACTATGTAGGAGGGACAGCCGGGTCAAAAACGTCGAGACTCCAGTTCAGGAGGTTCAGTGCGAGATTTCCTGGACGATCCTCTTGTTAGACAAGAACCACGTCCTTCACATTCCTTTTTCCCGGGGATTCCGCCGGGATGCAATCCTGAAAATGTTCTTCAAGGGAGACTTCCTCTACAAGCTCGTCCTCCACCTCGTGCGCCCACTGTTCTTCCGCCAGCGCAATCTCCATTTCATCAAGAACGGTCATATGAGTTCCTTCCAGTCCAACCAGAACAATTAGTAAATAAGTACGATCTATCAAGCAGGCTTATATCTCCACTGATTCGGAAAGTCAATGTAAATCACTCAAAATAAGTTAGTTATGGGAATACATGTCTGACAAGCAGCACGGTTGGAGCGCGCCTTAGTGGCCAGCCTGCAGCTTCTTCAGCCTTTGCCCGGTCAGTACCACATAGTGAATAGCCGAGGCCAGGGTGAAGGCGAAAACTCCGTAGAGTAAAACCATGCCGGTCATCCAGATCCACTCATAGGGATAGACCTTGGCGAGCAGGGCAAAGAAGACGGCGGCGATCTGGCAGGCGGTGTTGATCTTGCCGAAAATGCCCGGCCGGAAATCTCGCAGGCCCACCGTGTACAGTAGAGCGGAGATGACCAGGATGGAGAGATCGCGCGTGAAGACCATCACGGTGTAGCGCCAGGCAATCATGTGGTTGAAGGACATGACCAGGAACAGCGAGCTGAGAAGAAGCTTGTCGGCGATCGGATCCAGGTATTCGCCCAGCCGGGTGCGCTGGTGCAGCAGGCGCGCCGCCATCCCGTCAAGCCCATCGCTCAGCCCGGCCACCACCACCAGGATCAGCGCCAGGTGGTAGCGCCGCTCCACAATGCAGATGTTGATAAAGGGGATGAAGAACAGCCGCATTAGCGTGAGCTGGTTGGGCGCCGTCCACAGGTCGTTGATCACCGCGGAGCCTTTCGCAGGCCGCCGCCGAAGACCGTCTGCAGAGTGCGCCCGGCCTGTTTCGCAAAGGTCACGCCCAGGGCGGGCACTTCGCCCGCGGCTTCATCCAGATCCATGCGCTCCACGCGATGCATGGGGAAGAAGAGCGTCGAAGCTCCGGCCGGCTCGTGGGCGCGCAACTGCCGCGCCAGGTCTTCCAGGCTTTCCAAGGGTACGCCGCGCAACTCCACGCCGCTGGCGTTGAGCGAAAGCAGGCGGCCAAAGAACTTCTGCCGCGGCGAATGGAGCGTCAGCACGACGATGGCGTTTGTCTGGAATCCCTTTGCCGGCATACGCAATTGATTCTGCCCTGTGTGGTGGAGGCTGGCAAGGGGTTCGGCCGGATTGCCGCCACAAAGCTGCTAGAGTAAGTACAAGGTACTCATGTCCTCCACGCCCACACCCAAGAGAATGCACGTCATCATCGCCTTTGCGCTGGTCTACGTGCTCTGGGGTTCCACCTACCTGGCCATCCGCCTGGCCGTGGATCACCTGTCTCCCTGCATGATGGGTGGGCTGCGTTTCACCACCGCTGGCCTGATGATGCTTGCCTACCGCGCCGCCACCGGCAACCGTATCTGGATCACCTGGCGGGAGTTCGTGCGCCTTTCCGTGATCGGAGTCCTTCTGCTGGTCACCTCCAACCTGGTGCTGGGCTGGGCGGAGACCATGATGCCCACCAGCCTGGCCGCGCTCTTCATCGCTGTTACGCCCCTGTGGTTTCTTATATTGGAGCGGCTCAGCCACGGACACGAGCGGCTCAGCCCGCGCGGACTGGCCGGCATCTTCCTGGGAGTAGTCGGCGTACTCATCCTGCTGTGGCCGGACCTGACGGGTCATTCCGGACTGGATCGCCGTCAGCTCTTTGGCGCCGCGCTGGTCCTGTTCAGCAGCGTCAGCTGGGCCTCGGGCTCCGTGCTGGTCAAGCGCTGGCACATGGCGGTGGACCCTTACACGGCCAGCGGCTGGCAGATGCTGGTTGCTGGCGTGATTGGCGGCGTGCTGGCCCTGGTCTCCGGCGATCTGCACAAGACCACATGGGTGGCCAGCTCCTTGTGGGCCATCGTTTACCTGGTCTTTGCCGGCTCGCTCATTGGTTACACGGCCTACGTGTGGCTGCTAAAGAATGTGCCCATCTCGAAGGTCTCCACCTACGCCTACGTAAACCCCATCGTCGCCGTCATCCTCGGAGTGCTCCTCCACGGAGAGCGCATGGATGGCTACATGCTCGCCGGCAGCGTGGTGGTCATCCTCAGCGTGGTGCTGGTCACCGGAGCCAAGGTCCGCAATGCCAACCAGGAGACCGAGGCCATTGAGCTGGAGCCCGTGGAGCCCAGCGGCGACTGACCTCATCGGCGACCGAGCGACACGTTTTTTGCTATCATCTCCGCCCATGTGGGGCAATCGAACATCGCAGGAATGGATCGCGCAGTACTCCCTCAGCCACCGGAATCCGGTGAACCGCCTCTGCCACACCATCGGAATTCCCATGATTCTGGTCGCGCTCGCCGTGCTGGCCGCCAGCATCGCCTATCCGCAGGCGTGGAAGCTGGCCGCCGCGCTCTTCGTTCTCGGATGGATATTCCAGTTCATCGGCCACGCCTTCGAGGGCAAGCCGCCGGAGTTCTTCAAGGACTGGCGCTTTCTCTTCGTCGGCGTGCGCTGGTGGTGGGCCAAGATCAACGGCCGGGCGTGAGCCTGTGAAAGTTGAGCGCAAGAAAAGAGCGGCCCGCAGGCCGCTCCCCTATTACTGCAAGAAACTACTTTCTCTTCCAGCGCACTCCGTCCTTGGTGTTCTCCAGGATGATGCCCTGGGCGAGCAGCTCGTCGCGCACGGCGTCGCTGGTCTTGAAGTCCTTGGCCTTGCGCGCCTCGCTGTGTTTCGCCACCAGGGCTTCCACGTCCGCATCGCTGAGCGAGGCGCTCTGTGCCATCTCCAGGGCGGCGGCGCTGATCTTCTCCTCGCGGTTCTCACGGCGAGCCCACTCGACGGTGGCCTTCACGTGCTCCGCGTCGTGATCTTCCAGCACGCTGAAGATTTCGTCGAATTTGGTCAGCGCTTCCAGCAGGGCAGGAATGTCCCCTTTGGCGATCTTGCCCTGGTCGGCCATGGCGTTCACGTCGCGCACCAGGTCGAAGATGGCGGCCAATGCCTGTGCGGTGTTCAGGTCGTCGTCGAGCGAGGAGTGCATCTCGCTGACTGCCTTGGCGGCCACGGCGGCGGCCTCCGGGTTTGCGCCCTCTGGCCAATGGCTGGTCTGCAGGCGAATCTTGAAGTTGCGCAAGCGCTCCACGCTGCTGGCCGCCTGCGTCAGCCCGTCAAAGGTAAAGTTGAGCTGCTTGCGGTACGGCACGCTCATCAGCAGCAGGCGAATGCTGGAAGGCTTGTGGCCCATCAGCACCAGGTCGCGCAGGGTATAGAAGTTACCCAGCGACTTGGACATCTTCTGCCCCTCGACGAGCAGAAAGCGCACGTGCATCCAATGGCGGGCGAAGGTCTTGCCGGTCATCGCCTCGCTCTGTGCAATCTCATTCTCGTGGTGAGGGAAGAGGAGATCCTCGCCGCCGGCATGCAGATCAAAACTTTCGCCCAGGTACTTCATCGCCATGGCCGAGCACTCGATGTGCCAGCCCGGCCGTCCCGGTCCAATGGCGGTCTCCCAGCTGGTCTCGCCGTCCTTGGGAGCCTTCCACAGCGCGAAGTCCCTCGCGTCATCCTTCTCGTACTCGTCGGCGTCCATGCGGCCGCTGCCGTCGGTGATCAGCCCGGTGAAGTCCTTCTTGCTCAGCTTGCCGTACTCGGGGAATTTGCTGATGCGGTAATACCAGCTTCCATCCTCGGCCTGGTAGGCGACGCCCTTCTTGGCCAGCCCCTGGATCAGCGCGATCATCTCCGGAATGTTTTCCGTGGCGCGGCTGATGCGCTCCGGCTGCTGGATGGCGAGGGCTTCCATGTCCTCCAGGAATGCCTTCTCGTACTTGGCTGTGTATTCGCCAATGAGAACGCCCTTCTGGTTGGCGTTGCGGATGATCTTGTCGTCCACGTCGGTGATGTTCATGACGTGCAGAAGCTGGCGCCCGCTCTGCAACAGGTGGCGGCGCAGAATGTCCACGGCGATGAAGGTGCGGAAGTTGCCGATGTGCCCGTAGTCGTACACGGTGGGTCCGCAGGCGTAAAAGCGCACCAGGTTGTCCTGGGCGGGAGCAAATTCTTGGACAGTTCCGCTGAGCGAGTTATAGAGGTGGAGCGACATGGCTTTCCTTCTCGTTCCAGTGAGCGATAGGCTTCGCTGCAATCTTTGAGTGCTCTATTGATTCTAAGGGCGCCCGCGCGGGGCCGCAACAAACAGTTGCTAGCTGATCAGGTGATAGTGCCCGTCGCGGCGGGTGATGCCGACCGCGGTGCCGAAGAGTTCCGTCAGCTTGCGGGCAGTCAGCAGCCTGGCCTTGGGACCATCGTCCACAATGCGGCCATCGCGTAGGAAGAGCACACGGCCGATCTCCGGCACCACGTCCGGCAAATGATGGGTGATGAGCAGAAGGGTCAATCCGCCGGCGGCCAGCTTACTCATGGTCTGGCGCAACTCCATCTGGGCAATCACATCCAGACTGTTGCTGGGCTCGTCAAACAACAGCGCCCGCGGAGAATGTACCAGCGCGCGGCCAATCATCACCCGCCGAACCTCTCCGCTGGACATCTGGCTCATGTCTCGCCCACTCAGGTGAGCGATCTCCAGCCAGCGCATCACCTGCCGAGCCTTGCGCCGCATCGCCTCCGTCACCTCATGGTGGTATCCGAGGCCGACGCTACTGAAGAATCCACTGAGCACCGCCTCCAGACCGGTGATGGGCCGGGCCGTAAAGGGCTCCACGTCATTGCTGACAATGCCCATCAGCGAGCGCAGTTCGCTTACGTTCCAGGTGTCACGGCCGAACAGTCGGATGGAGGTCGTGGGATCGAAGACTGGATACAGCTCGCGCGTGATCGTCTTGATCAGCGTGCTTTTGCCGCAGCCGTTGGGGCCGAGGATGGCCACGTGCTCGCCCTGCGCAATCGTCAGGTCGAGTGCGTGCAACACCTCGCGTCCGCCGCGCACCACGTTGACGTTGTGCATCTCCAGCAGCGCGGGCTTGGGCCGGCCGGCAGCTTTATTCCGCGCAGTCTTCTTTGGCGCCGCTTTCTTCGCGGCGAGTCCGCTTGACCCAGTCTTCGCCCTCCGCACCGTCTTCCGCACCGGGGCGGATGTCTTTGCTTTTCCCTGTGCCATGGGCAACCTAGGTGTGCACCTCTTCTTCGGTCTCTTCCACGTAGCCGCCCATGTTTTCCAAAGAGGCCAGGAACCCCTTGTCCTGCAACTGAATGACCCCGACCAGGCGATAGTCGTCCAGCTCGGGTGCGTTGATCAGTTCGTACAGATCGTCAATCGTCGTCGCGTAGCGCAGTTCAAAGTGGGTATCCATCATCTTCCTCCTGCGGCAACTTTCCCGCGAATGAGCCTAAGTAGAGCACTCCGTGTGCGGCAGGGTCAAACGCAGGGTGAAAAGCACTTGGCGGGCTTTCGGCGGCGGCGATTTTGAGCCTCCCGGAGTAGGAAAGCGCTGTTGGAGCCACCAAAACCGGGGTATAATCCCACCATTCAGAAAGCCCCCAGGGAGTTGCCCGTGCAGTGGAACGGCTCCAACCCGCCCATGTGTACCCGCCGCAGGAATGTGGTGCTTCGGGTCACGGCCGCGCGCGCCATCTGGTCGCGCTTCGCCTCGCCGCGTGCGGAACTGGCTGGCTCTCCGTCATCGTCCCGTCCCAACCTCTTCGCCGGCGACTAGTTTCTCCCTCATTCCTCCGCAATCGTATTGCCCGCCACTGGCGTAGCCGTTTTTCCGGCTCGTTATTGGCGTGGCGCCGTACCTGTTTTTCAGCATTCGTTCTTTGGAGGAACTCCCATGACGCCTTCGACCCTCATGCACGCCGATGCCCCGGTGATTCACACCAAGCTGCCCGGTCCCAACGCCCGCCGCATCATCGCCGATGACGCCCGGCTCATCTCGCCGTCCTATACGCGCTCGTATCCGCTGGTCGCCAAGCACGGCCACGGATGCATGATCGAGGACGTGGATGGCAACCAGTTCCTCGACTTCAGTGCCGGCATCGCCGTCACCAGCACCGGCCACTGTCATCCGGAGGTCGTTGCCGCCATCCAGAAGCAGGCCGCCGAGCTGCTGCATATGAGCGGCACGGACTTCTACTATCCGCAGATGACCGAGCTGGCCGAGCGCCTCTCCAGGATCGCTCCCATGCCAGGCCCGCACCGCGTGTACTACGGCAACTCCGGAGCCGAGGCCGTGGAGGCCGCCATGAAGCTGGCCCGCTACCACACCAAGCGCCAGTACATCATCGCCTTCTACGGAGCCTTCCACGGACGCACCATGGGAGCTTTGTCGCTCACGTGCAGCAAGGCGCAGCAGCGCCGCCGCTTTGCCCCGCTCGTCCCCGGCGTGGTGCACGTGCCGTATCCCAACCTTTACCGCCGCCCCGCCGGAACCGATGCCGAGCAGTACGCCCGCGACACCGCGCGCCACATTGAAGACTGGGTCTTCCGCACCGAGGTTCCGCCGGAAGAGTGCGCCGCCATCGTCGTTGAAGCCTTCCAGGGTGAGGGCGGATACCTGCCCGCGCCGCCCGCCTTCATGCAGGAACTGCGCCGCATCTGCGACAAGCACGGCATCCTGCTGATTGTGGATGAAGTGCAGAGCGGAATGGGCCGCACCGGCAAGTGGTGGGCCGTGGAGCACACCGGTGTCGAGCCGGACATGATCACCATCGCCAAGGGCATCGCCAGCGGCCTGCCGCTCTCGGCCCTGGTCACCCGCGCGGAGATCATGGACTGGACGCCGGGCTCGCACGCCAGCACCTTTGGAGGCAACCCGGTGGCCATCGCCGCCGCCATGGCCACCATTGACATCCTTGAGCGCGAAGGCATGGCCAACGCCCACAAGGTCGGCGAACACATCCTGACCCGCACCCACGACTGGGCGCAGCGCCTGCCTCTTGTGGGAGACATCCGCGGACGCGGCCTGATGATCGGCATCGAGTTCGTCAGCGACAAAGTGGCCAAAACCGCCGCCCCGGAGCAGCGCGACCTCGTCGTCGAAGCGGCTTTCGAAAAGGGCCTGCTCGTCCTCGGCGCCGGACCGAACACCCTGCGCCTAAGCCCGCCGCTCATCGTCAGCAAGCACCAGGCGGATATTGCACTGGATATCCTCGAAGAGAGCATCCAGCAGGTGGCCAGCGGAAAGTACAAGCGCCCAAGCTGGAGCGAGTAACGTAGAGAGTGTGTAACGTAGGCAAGTAAGAGAGAATCAGATGCCCCATCCTTCTGCGCGCCGCTTGCACAGAGGGTGGGGCTTTTTACCGTGCAGGGCAAATGGTGTCATCCACGAGCACGCGCGATTAGTCTCTCTCGTCCTCTTTGTTACTTGTCAGAAGCGACTCCATCTGAAGATTCGGGATAAATCTCCTTCATGGTGGCCTCTAAGACCCGTACGTTACCCACCTTCAGGCGCCCAATTGCAGTTTGAGCCGTAGCCTCTTTGCCAAAGATGGATTCAATCGGCCCTCTATCTCCATGTCCTAAAGCAAGAATGGACAAAGCTATCCTCGCCTGTTCAGGATCCCACGTCTGTATGGCTTTCTCGAACTTCGAGAGGGCACGCAATGAGCGCTCAGATTGCGTGCTATGACTTTGGCCGAGCTCAGACGTGGGCCTGCGACCGGTAATCATTGACTTCATTCGATCAAACAGCCTCATTGGAGTTCCCCGAAGGCTTGAGGTCCTACGGATGCGCGACTGCCTTCAGATCACGCGGTCAGGAGGTGACATCAAGGCTAGACTATCTGCCAATGTTTTTCTATAAACCTTATCGTGCGCTCGTACTTGAGCTTAGCGCCTTCTGGAGCCAACTGTTCCATTTCTTCGAGTTTTTGTAGAAGCGGACACGGAAAATTTGACCTTCCACGGCAGAAAGAATATGCGAATACTTCGCGATTGGTTATTGAGCGTTTTCGCCAGGGAATTTCCTCATGAATGAACCCATGTCTTATTGGGTCAATCTGCATTTCTGCCAATTGACCGGAAGCTGTTGGAGACAGAATGAGGCCTAACCAGTCCTGATCTTCGCAGTATTGATAACTATCGAGAAAAGCGCGGCCAATCATGGTCCTTTTGTCATTGCCAACCGCAATCTCACCGTACGAAATTGATCCCCGTAGCGCTATTCCCTTGTAAATGCACTTCTCCATGAAATGCGTTGCAGTATGTAATAGCGCTGGATAGTCTTTGCTTTCGCTAGATTTTGAATAAAGGATGAACGTATCCGCATAGAGGACGTAGTCGACGTTACTTGGAAAGTCCTTTACCTCAGCCTGAAGGTCGTTGACAATGCCATCCACTTCACTTTGTAGGAAGTGTATTGGTGAGGTTTCTAGTTTCGACTTAAACCCGAGCAGGTCAAAATGCGCTATCCAAGCGTTGTATGATTGCCAGCAGTGATCCACATTTTCCTTTCTTCATCGCCATGACAGACTAAGAAAAGATTTCGTCCAGAGTAGAACAGATTTGAGTGGATACCTAGCAACATTGCCCACCCCACTTTCTGTCTCCCGTGCACTCCATTCAAGTTGCGTGGGGCATTCCTTCCCCGCGCTATAATCTCCGCCATGTTTGAACACATCACCCCCGCCATGCTTGCCAGCATGCAAGAGCTTGAGGCCATTGACCTACGCCGGCCCGCCGAGCCTGGGAATTGAATTTCCTGGCAAGATTTTTCTCACCAATCAGCCAACGGTCCGATTCTTGCTATATAATCTACATTATATAGGAGATGGTCTATGCCAAAGCTCAAGATCACAACCGTTGGTGCTTCCGCCGGGCTCATCCTGAACAAAGAAGTGATGGCGAAGCTCCACGTCAAGAAGGGCGATTCGCTCTATCTTACGGAAGCTCCCGGCGGATACCGCCTGACGCCCTACAACCCTGATTTCGAGCGCCAGATGGCTCTTGCCGAAGAGATCATGCACGACGACCGCGACGTCCTGCGGGCGCTTTCCAAGTGACCGCCTGGCGCTGGCTGCGCCTCGACGTTCTGCTGGCGGTGCATGATCGCCAGATCGCCGAGCACGGAGGCCTGGCCGGTGTGCCGAACCTGGAGCGCATCGAGGCCGCACTCGCCCGTCCGCAGCATCTTGCCGCCTATGGCAACCCGGACGCCGCCGCACTGGCCGCTGCCTACGCCTTCGGCCTCGTTCACAATCATGGATTTGCCGACGGCAACAAGCGGGTGGCCTGGATTGCGGCGCGTCTCTTCCTCGCCGACAACGGCTATACCCTGCGCTTTGACCCCGCCGATGCCGTGCGCGCCATGGAAGCGCTTGCGGCCGGCACGCTGAGTGAAGAGGAACTCGTGGAGTGGTTCCGGAAAAGAATCTACGCGCGCTGAGTTACAATCTCCGCCATGTTTGAACACATCACCCCCGCCATGCTTGCTCGCATGCAAGAGCTTGAGGCCATTGACCTGCGCGACCGCATCGATGGCACTCCGCATGGCCGGCGCCTGCGCCAGATTCCGCCCGACGCCGGACGCTTCATCGCCATCTTAGCCGCCAGCACTCCGCCCGGCCCCTGGCTGGAGATTGGCACCAGCGCCGGATACAGCACTCTGTGGCTGGCCTTGGCCGCCCGCGCCACCGGACGCAAAGTCATCACCTTTGATCTCGACCCGGCCAAGTGCGCGCTGGCCCGCCAGACCTTCGATCTCTGCGGCGTGAATGATGTGGTCACCCTCGTCGAAGGCGACGCCCTGGCTGAGATTCCCAAGTACGAAGGCATTGCCTTCTGTTTCCTTGACGCGGAGAAGAAGCTCTACGATCCCTGCTTCGATCTGGTCATCCCGCGCATGGTTCCCGGAGGCCTGCTGGTGGGCGATAACGCCATCAGCCACGCCGCCGATCTCGCCGGGTGGCTGGCGCGTGTGCAGACCGATCCTCGCGTGGATAGCGTCCTGGTCCCCATCGGCACCGGAGACATGCTCTGCCGCCGTAAGTAGCAGGCGGGCCCGCTCCCGAGCCGGTACACCTAAGGCCATGTACCATCAGGCGCAGGTGCAGCGACCCCCGTACTTTGTCGGAAGGCCTCAGGCGATGAAATCATGTTGCAAGTGATTGTTGCGGCGGCGGTTTCCGCGGCTTTACCGCTGATGGTTCTTTCCGGGAATCTCCGGAGAGTGCTTTCATCGTGCGAAAACGGCTTCCTCGATATCAAAAGATAGGATGTATTCCACCCGGGCATCGTACGAAGATAACCGGGAGCGTTGCCAGAAACAGAGCGCTTTAGAAAGTACCTGCGGCCGGAGCCTGTTTGGGCTGCGGTTGCGAACAAAAAGTTTTGCCGATTTGCGCATGCGGAGACGGTCTCTGCAAGATGGGCGGGAGCTGCCACTCCTGCCCAATCTTTTTTGCCCGAAGAGTTCCTCGCGGCCTCAGCTGTCAGCCCGGCGCCCACTCTTTCCGTATCGCTCCCATTACTCCGCATCGTTCCCATTACAATAAAGCCCATGTCCCGCCAATATCCCATGCAGCCCATCGTCGGAGTCGGAGCCGTCATCCTGCATGAGGGCCGAGTGCTGCTGGCGCGCCGCGGCAACCCGCCGCTGGCGGGTGAGTGGTCCATCCCGGGCGGCAAGCTGGAGCTGGGCGAGAAGCTGCGCGCGGGCCTGGAGCGCGAGGTGCGCGAGGAGACCGGCCTGGTGGTGGAGGCCACGGAGCTGCTCGACGTCTTCGACTCCATCTTTCCCGATGCCGATGGCCGCACCGAATATCACTATGTGCTGGTGGACTTTCTCTGCCACCTGCGCTCCGGCACCGCCCTGGCCTCCAGTGACGCCAGCGAGCTCGCCTGGGCCGCTCCGCAGGAGCTCGAATCCTACGGTCTGCGCCCGGTGACCGTCGGCGTCATCCGCAAGGCCTTCGCGCTCACCGCGCGCTAGAGTTTCCCGAAAAAAGTACGAAGGAATCTACTGCTGCAAGGTCAGTGGCGTTTGCGATTGGTTCTCAATCGTGTAGTAGAGCTTGTGCGTGGTGGGCGTAAAGCTGGTGGGCAGAGTGTCGTAGATGATCAATCCCGGACTGCCGCTGAAGGTCGTCGCCTCGCATTGCGCGTTCAGCGCGCCCGTCTGCCCAATGGCCGGCACCGCCAGGGTGGTGTTGGTGTAGGTGGGCGGAATCGCCGAATACTCACTGATAACGATGGCGCAGTTCATGCTGGTTGGGTTCGCCAGGTAGATGATCTCGCCGGTCTCCATGGCATAGTGCGTGCCGTCGCTGGCCACCAGCGTGAACTTGACGCGCCCCCCGGCGGCATCTCCTTTGGCAACGGCCACGCTGAAGACGTTGGCCTGCGGTGGAGTTCCGCTCATGGTCTTCGCCGTGCCAGCAATCAGCAGACGGTCGGTCATGGTCTTGCTGGCGGTTTCGGTTTGCAGGTCCACGTTGCCGGGCGTGGTGCCGTTCAGCCCGGAGGGCAGCAGCAGCGTGCCGCTCGACAACGCCGTCGTGCTGGCACTGGTCTGCGTGCTGCCGTCAGGGAACTCGATGCCGCCCGTTGTGCTGTGGATGGTGCCTGCAACGGTCAGCAACTGGTCGGGCGTGGAGGTGCCGATGCCCACCTGTCCGCCGGGCAGGATGCGCATGGCCTCCGCCGAGGCGGCCGTGTTGAGCGGCGTGGTAGCCAGCGAGATGTAGGATCCCTGCGCCGTGTCCGTCCAGTTCTGTGCGGCAAAGAACTTGATGTAGGCTCGGCTGCTGGAGCTGAAGCCGGTCGCGCCGTATCCGCGACCCTGCAGGGCAAAGAAGTTGTCGTTCAGCAGCAGCGCCGAGGGGGACGCGAGAGTGCCTTCCGCGCGCCGGCCAATAAAGTTGACGCCCACCACGCCGTAGCCTTCCACGGCAATCGCCGCCGGATCGGTCACGCTGATGACGTGCAGATTGAATTGCGGGTTTGTGTTGTTCACGCCAAAGTATCCCGAGCCCGCCATGTAGAGCGACGATGTCGCCAGGTCGCCAAGACTGTCACTGAATACCGGAATGTAGTTTGCCACGGCATTGCTGGCCGAGACCGCGGCGACTCCTTTGACCGCCGTGCTGACCGTGCCGCGATTGATGTAGGCATCGCCTGCTGCGTTCATTGCCTGCTGGGCCACCGCGGCCAACTGCTCCGTGCGGACGTAGGCCGAGGCCGGCACTCCGCCCAGGCTCTCGGCGTTGGCTGCCTCCACGGCAAAGGGCACGCTCACCAGCAGCAGGCGCGGCTGCTCCTGCACTCCGGGTGAGTGCACCAGCACGCCCAGCCAGCGCGGCTGGCCACCGGCAAATATCTCCACCGGCACGCCGCTCTCACTAGCCGCGCCCAGCAGTGTACGGAAGCGCCCGCTCGCCGCGGCACTGACCACCTGCGTCTCCTGCCACAGGGGCGCGCCGCCCGCGGCCTCGGAGTAGATCGCGAAGGTCACGCCGACGCTGCCCGCCAGCGGTACGCCCTCGGCGTCCACAGCACGGCCTTCGGTGCGCAGCAGCCATGCCGTGCCGGGCTGCACCGTCCGAGCGGAATCATTCTGTTGTGTGGTGGCGTCCTGTCTGGGGGGGAGGGGTGCCGCCTTGGCTCCCATACAACCGGGGAGCACGACGGCCAGCAGCGACGCACATGCTGCCAGGGTTCGAATTTTCAACTGAGAATCTCAGTTCTGCCTGTTTCGCCAGGCGCGGCCCACACCTGTACGGCTCATCGCCGCCTGCGGACGGAGTGCACTCCCCCACTGCCTGAATTGCGATATTGCTTTAAGCTAAGCCGATCATCCCTCCCGCATTTTGGTAAGTCAATTGGAAAATACCGCATTATGACCTTGGTAACGACGCAATTACATCCCCACAGACAAAGTAAGCGCCCCGCACTGTAGCCATGCGGGGCGCCGGTTAGCTGCGTTGAATTGGCCTGAGGCGGGCCCGCCGCATCCACTAAGTGCACAACTGAATCCTGCGCACCGCGCGAACGTTAACGGCCCTGCGACAAGCTTCAGGAAATGTTGCGGAAGCCTGGCGAGCGGTTAGAGCGAGTCTGCCCTAAGCCTCAGCCACCTCACTTGTCACGATTGGTCTGCTACAGTCGCTTGAGCTTTTATCCATCGGACCACCTCCTCTCCAGTGTGGAGGGCATCCTAGTCCCGTTCGGCGATGGCTGTCAACGCCTGCTTTTCACGCAGGGAAAACCCCCGGCGCAGCGCTCCCGGCAGCGGTCGGAATCATGGATTTGCAGCGGATCGAGCGCGGCAGGCGCTCTACTTGTTGCCCTTTGAATCTTCGCCAGCCTCGGGCTTCCACACATAGGCGTCGGCCTGCGGAAGTCCAATGTGCTTCAGCACGCGCTGCACATAGTTGCGCGCCATCTCGTCCAGCGACTCCGGCTGGTTGTAAAACGATGGGATCAGCGGATAGATGGTCGCACCGGCCTCGGCCACCCGGGTCATGTTGCGTAGGTGGATGAGGTTCAGCGGCGTCTCCCGCACGCACAGCACCAGCCGTATGCGCTCTTTCAGGCAGACGTCGGCGGCGCGGTCAATCAGCTTGCCGCCAATGCCGTTGGCAATCCGCCCCAGGGTTCCCATGGAGCAGGGAAGCACGATCATCGCGCTGGTGGGATAGCTGCCGCTGGCGATGTTGGCGCCAATGTCCAGGTTACTTTGCAGATGGGTCTTTGCCGCCTGGCGCCCCAGCAGTTGCCTGACCACGTCGTTGCGCCCCGTCAGCTTCAGCTCTTCTGCCAGTACGCGCAGGCCGCTGTCGCTCACCACCAGGTTGATGCACCCGACGCGCTCATCCGCTTCCAGCGCCAATAGCATTTGACGGGCGAACACGCTGCCGCTGGCGCCGGTGACGGCCAGGGTGATGGTCTGTGGTGGAACGCTTTGCGCCGGAACGCCGTGGGGCTGAGTCGTGGACTGCATCCCCACAGCCTATTGCTTTGCCGCGCAATCGGCAAGCCTCCGGTGGTAGGCTTATCCGGTGGATGCCAACCGTCTGAAATCGCTTTTGGAGCAGGTTCGCCTCGGCCAGCTCTCGCCCGACGAGGCCGCCCAGCAGCTCCGCGACCTGCCCTTTGAGGACCTCGGCTTTGCCAAGGTGGATCATCAGCGCGCGGTGCGCGTCGGCGTGCCGGAGGTCATCTTTGGTCCCGGCAAAATTCCCGCACACTTTGCCGAAATCTTCGACCGCCTGGCCAAACGCGGCAACAACGTGCTGGCTACCCGCGTCACCTTGGAGCAGGCCCAGGCCGTGCAGGCGCAGTACCCGGCGGCCGTCCACGGAGAGCTCTCCCGCACCCTGACCCTGCGCCAACAGGAGCTCACGCCGGGCAAGGGAGTCATCGGAATCATCTCGGCCGGAACCAGCGACATTCCCGTCGCCGAGGAGGCCGCCGCCACCGCCGAAATCATGGGCAACCGCGTGCTCCGCCTGTTCGACGTAGGAGTGGCCGGCCTGCATCGCCTGCTGGCCCACAGTGACGACCTCCGCGCGGCCCGCGTGCTGGTCGTCTGCGCCGGCATGGAGGGCGCGTTGCCCAGCGTCGTCGGCGGACTGGTCGGAGTGCCGGTCATCGCCGTGCCAACCAGCATCGGCTATGGCGCGGCCTTCGGTGGCATTGCCGCCCTGCTCGGCATGATCAACTCCTGCGCTAGCAACGTTTCGGTGGTCAACATTGATAACGGCTTCGGCGCGGCCTACGTCGCATCGCTGATTAACCACCAGTAGAAAACACGTCATGGAATACCGGTAGCGGCGAAGCGGGCGTGCAAGGTTTTGAAGTGTCATCCTGAGCGGAGCAATCGTGGGCGATTGCGCAGTCGAAGGACCCCTATATTTAGCTGCCAACTACATGGAACAATAGAGATTGTTGTTGCAACAAAAATACTTGCATCCGCCCCACCCGGCGCGCGATCAAACCAGCAGATACCCATGGCGAAGAAACCTATCAGTCACATCGGCGAAGAGATTCACCAGAGCAAGCCCTTCGCCACCACCGAGGAGGAACTCCTCGTCAGCCTGCTGCGCACAACCGACGTGCTGGAGGAGCGCTTCGACCGCATGGTCAAGCCCTTCGGCATCTCCATGACGCAGTACAACGTGCTGCGCATCCTGCGCGGTGCCGGCCCCGGCGGCCGCACCTGCGGAGAGATCGGCGAGCGCCTCATCGCCCGCGAGCCCGACGTCACCCGCCTGCTGGAGCGCCTGGAAAAGGCTGGCTTTCTCGCGCGCACCCGGGACACCTCCGACCGCCGAGTGGTCGTCACCCGCATCACTCCCGCCGGCCTCAAGCTGCTGTCAGAGCTGGATAAGCCCATGCGCGAACTCGACGGCCTGCTGAAGCCGATCGGCGAAAAGAAGATTGAGAAGATGCTCAAGCTGCTCGACGAGCTCCGCACCCTGGTGCGGGAAGGGTAGCGCGGTTGCAGAGTTAGCGAGCTAGTCGGCTGTTGCGTCCTGAGATTTTCTTTAGTGTCCACTATGGCTCTAGTCGTTTTTCTCCGAGGTGTGAATGTCGGCGGGCACAAGAGGTTTCGCCCGAGTGTGCTCGCACAGGAACTGAGCGCCTATGGAGTGGTGAACGTGGGCGCCGCGGGAACCTTTGTCGTCCGGAAACCTGGGAACATAGCGAAGTTCCGCGCCGAATTGCTCCGCAAGCTTGCGTTCGACACGGACATTTACCTGTGCGATGGCCGCGACCTTACCCGCCTGCTGCAGGAGAATCCATTTGGGACTGAGCCGGCGCGGCCGGATGTCACTCGTTTCGTGAGCGTATTGGCGGAAGCCGATGCCCCGAGGCCAACCTTGCCGATTGCGCTTCCTGAGGATGGCGAATGGCTGGTGCGGCTTATCGCGTCGGACAGGCAGTTCGTCTTCGGAGAGTACCGCCGCCACATGAAGACAATCGGATATCTTGGGCAGGTTGATAAATTGTTTGGTGCCAAGGTGACGACGCGGAACTGGAACACAATCACGGCGCTCGCTCGGATTCTAGATCGCCGGGAGGCGGCCAGCGGGTAGAAGGCTGCAGTCGAAAACTGCGGCGCAATATCCAACTAACTCACGCCCCATACGCCGGGTGCCCCATTCAAGCCCTCTGTTGGCTTGAGTGGGGTAGTTGGGCGTCCTTCCGTCCCGCCGCGCGTAGCCCAATCCAGCAACTCACCGGCCACGTCAGCAGCCAGGCCAGCCAGTACCAGTGCGGCCATCCCTTGCTCCAGTTGGGGATGACCGAAGCCACGCCCAACACCTCGCCGAGGATGAAGAACCAAAGCACATGCTGCGCCGCCGCCCGTGGAGCCCAGCGCGCGCACAGCCATGCGCACAAAATGGAGATGACCACGAAGCACGCCGTGCTGGCCATCAGCGCCGGGTTTGTGGGCACCCGCCCGCGCACAAAGTCTCCGGGAAAGACGCGCGAAAGCAAAGGGTCGCTGGCCATGACCAGCACGATGGAAAGGATGTAGCTGCCAAAAACCACGGCAAAGGACTTGAGCACGCGAGGCCTCCACGGTTGAACATGAAAACCATCTTCAAAATAAACCCACACAGTCTGCCCCAGCCCGCGCCGTGCGTCAAGTGCCAATTCCTTTGGCAAAAACAAACTGCCCCGCTCGTCACGGGGCAGAAGTATGTGCGATCCTTCGTAACTGAGAAGCTTTCTGTTTTTCCACCACAAAAAAGCAGTTACTCGCTGGTCATAATGAACAGCGGCTTCATGTGGAAGCTCTTGTAATGTGGGCGCAGGCGCTCGGTGTTGTAGTGCTCGGCCACGCTCACCAGCTTCTTGCTGCCGGTCACGCAGTCAATCGGCATGTCGTCGTAGCGGCCGTTCTTCAGCACCACCAGGCGACCGTGCACGCGGCGCAGCAGCAGGTCCAGGGCCAGGTTGCCGTAGGCCATCGGCACAATGGAATCAATCGCGTCCGGATCGCCGCCGCGCACCAGGTAGCCGAGCTTCTGGTTGATGATGTCCACCGTTTTGCCGTTGTTGAATTTCGGGCTGATCTCTTTCAGCTTCTCGCTGACCGCGTCGCCGATGCCGCCCAGCTTCTTGTGGCCAAAGGCATCCGTCGCCTGGTCCTCGAACATCATCTCGCCGCCCTCGAAGGTTGCGCCCTCGCTGACCAGCACCACGCTGTATTTGCTGGGATTCTTGCGGCGGTCGTAGCTCATCAGTTCGGTCAGGTGCTCAATGTTGAACTTGTGCTCGGGAATGACGCAACGGTTCGCCGCTCCGGCCATCGTCGGCAGCATGGCCGTGTAGCCCGCATAGCGCCCAAAGACCTCCAGCACCAGGAAGCGCTCATGCGATCCGGCGGAGGTGCGCAGCGAGTTCGTCATCTGGATGGTGCGCGTCACGCAGGTCGAAAAGCCGATGCAGTAGTCCGTGCCGGGTACGTCGTTGTCCATCGTCTTCGGAATTGCGATGACCTTGACGCCCTCCTCGTACAGGCGCACGCCGTAGCTCAGCGTGTCGTCGCCGCCAATCGGGATCAGGAAGTCGATGCCCAGCCAGTCCAGGTTGGCCAGCACTTCCTTGGTCAGGTCGTTGCGCTCTTCCTGATACTTGTCGCGCAGATGCTCCGGCACCGCGCTCTTCTTCACCTTGCCGGGGTTGGTGCGGGAGGTGTGCAGGAAGGTGCCGCCCGTGCGTCCGGCGCGGTTCACCAGTTCCTCGGTCAGCACGCTGAAGTTGCCGCTGTTGTCGTAATCCTTTTCGCGGACGATATCAATCAGCCCGCCCCAGCCGCGGCGCAGGCCAATGACCTTGTAGCCCTCGCGGAGGGCGCGAATGGTAACGGCGCGGATCGCCGGGTTCAATCCCGGAACGTCTCCTCCGCCGGTCAGAATGCCGATAACGCCTTTGTGCGACTGAATGTTTGCCATTAGACAAGTCTCCCAGTGATGCTATTTCGCTCCATTGCAATATAAATCAACTCGCCGTATTCCGGGATGCCCGCTCGCGGCTGAAAACAAAAACGGCGCTACCACGACGCATCACCCGGGATGATTCGCCCAGGATCATCCGCCCGGAGAGTGTGTGCTGCAAAGGGAATGGCTAGGGCTTGGCCGCGTCCGGGGACTGCGTCGTAGAATTCTCCGGCCCGTTCTTCGCCTCCGGCCCGGGATGCCGTTCGAGGTCCCAGATGCCGCTGGCGTATTCCAGAATGGTGCGGTCGCTGCTGAACTTGTGCGAGCGCGCCGTGTTCAACACGCTCATGCGCCGCCACTTGCCGCTGTCGTTGAAGTCGGCGTTGATCTTCTCGTTGATCTCGATGTACTGCGGCAGGTCGGCCAGGTGGTAGAAGCGGTCGCCGCGGTTCACCAGCTCGTCGAAGATCCAGCGGAACAGCCCCGGCTCATTGCGCGAGAAGCGGTCGTTCAGGAAACAATCCAGCACGCGCTTGATGCGCGGATCGCGGTCATAGTATTCGCGCGGATTGTAGCTGCCGGCCTGCTGCATGGCCTCAATCTGCTCAGCGCGCAGGCCGAAGATGTAGATGTTGTCCTCGCCCGCCTCTTCGGCAATCTCGATGTTGGCACCGTCCCAGGTGGCGACGGTCACGGCGCCGTTCATCATCAGCTTCATGTTGCCGGTGCCGCTGGCCTCCATGCCGGCCGTGCTGATCTGCTCGCTCAAATCCGCCGCGGGAATAATGCTCTCCGCCAGCGAGACGCGGTAATCCGGCAGGAATGCCAGGCGTAGCCACTGGTTGGCCTTGGGGTCCTTGTTGATCACCGCCGCCACGTTGTGAATCAGCTTGATGATCTGCTTGGCCGCCCAGTAACCCGGCGCGGCCTTGCCGGCAAACAGAACGGTGCGAGCGGCCGCCGGCTGGTGGCCGTCTTCCACAATCTCCAAGTAGTCGTGAATCACGCGCAGCACGTTCAGCAACTGGCGTTTGTACTCATGGATGCGCTTGATCTGCACGTCGAAGAGCGAGTGCGGATCGGTCGCAACTCCCGTCTCATCGCGCACAATGCGCGCCAGCCGCAGCTTGTTCTGCAGCTTGACGTCGGCGAAGCGCTCCTGGAAACCTGCGTCGGTCGCCAGCGGCTCCAGCTTCTTCAGCTCCGCCATGTCGGTCACCCAGTTCTCGCCAATGCTTTCAGAAAGCAACCGCGAGAGATGAGGATTGGTCTTCAGCAGCCAACGCCGGGGAGCCACGCCATTCGTCTTGTTGCTGAACTTCTCCGGCCACAGCCGCGCGAACTCCGGCACCAGCACGGTCTTTACCAGCTCGCTGTGCAGCGCGCTCACGCCGTTCACCGCATGTGCGGCCACAATGGAGAGATGGGCCATGCGCACGTTCTTGTCGTGGCCTTCCTCGATGATGCTCATCCGCCGCACTTTTTCGCCGTCCACCCAGCTGTAGGCCGTCAGCGAACGCAAAAAGTTGTAGTTGATGTTGTAGATGATCTGCATGTGGCGCGGCAGCACGCGCTCCATCAGCGCCACGCCCCACTTTTCCAGCGCCTCGGGCAGCAGAGTGTGGTTGGTGTAGGCCACCGTTTTCTGCGTGATCTCCCAGGCGTCTTCCCAGCTCAAATTGTTCTCGTCTACCAGCACCCGCATCAGTTCGGCCACGGTCAGCGCCGGATGCGTGTCGTTCAACTGGATGGCCACCTTTTCGTGGAAGTCGTCGAGCGAACTGTGGTGCGCCAGGTAGCTGCGCACAATGTCGCGCACCGCGCAGGCGACCAGGAAGTACTCCTGCACCAGGCGCAGCTCCTTGCCGGCCATCGCGCTGTCGCTCGGGTACAGCACGCGGCTGATGTTCTCGCTGCCGATCTTCTGCTCCACGGCGCGGATGTAATCGCCGCGGTTGAAGATCTCAATGTCAAAGTCGTCGCTGGACCGTGCCTGGAACAGCCGAAGGTAATTAACCGTGTGGCCGTTGTAGCCCACCACCGGCATGTCGTTTGGCACGCCCACCACCACCTGGTAGTCCAGCCAGTTCTGGCGGCTGCCGCTGCGCTCGCGGGCGTTCTCCACCCGTCCATACAGGGGAATGACGATGGCCTCTTCCGGCCGCTGAATCTGGAACGGCGTGCCGCTGATCTTCCAGCGGTCGGGCTTTTCCCTCTGGAAGCCGTTGGAGATCTCCTGGCGGAACATGCCGTACTCGTAGTCAATGCCGTAGCCGTAGCCCGGCATGTCGAGCGTTGCCAGCGATTCCAGAAAACAAGCAGCCAGCCTGCCGAGGCCGCCGTTGCCCAGGCCCGCGTCGGGCTCGCTCTCCAGCACCTGCTCCAGGCGCACGCCAAACTCGCTCAGCACGCCGTCCAGCACCTCGTTCAGGCGCATGTTGCACACGGTGTCGCCCAGCAGGCGGCCCATCAGGAATTCCATGGAGAGGTAGTACAGGTGCTTGGCTCCGGCCTTGCGGTAGCGCTCGCCGGTGGACTGCATCTGGTCCACAAACAGGTCGCGCACGGCCAGGGAGACCGGAACCAGCAGTTCGGCCGGCGTCAGGTGGTCCATCGGACGCACCAGGGTGTAGCGCACGTGGCGTTCAATGTGCTCGCGCAGGTTCTGCGCAATGGTGGCCGAGGAATCAAATGGAACTTGCGACATAGTTATTCAATCGTCCAATATCAGGAAAAGGTGAACCCGGCCCGAGCATTTCCGGAGGTCATAGTCATCCGGAGGGAACAGCTTTGCGGCGGAACGCCAAATGGGATGTCCCCGATCCCGGCAGCGTACCCGGCTGCGGGAAATCGGTGGCAGCGCTTCCACTTCTCTTAAGAATTCTACGCAGTTTGTCAGCGCTTTGCGAACCCTTCTGCACCATTTGTGGTGCACACCCTGTGCTCCGCATGTGGAAAACCCCACCACGGAATAGCTCCCGTCAACTGTCAAGCGGAAAACCCTTATTTTGCAACCAAATATTGATATTTAGGGTGGCCTTTCCATAGTTACAATTGATCTTGCAGATCACCCTGACACAACACCTGTAGTGCAGTACCAGCAAGTCGAAGTAACGCCGGGGCCAGGGCCCGCAGAGGCAGATCGCCCGGCATTAGGATCATGAACTTTGCGCACTTATTGGTGCGCTTTAACGTCGTTCCAGGAGACTCACAACCATGAAGGAATTCACAGGTAGCCGTTCCCAGCGGTTGCTGTTGATGCTTCTTTTCTGCTTCCTTTTCCTCCTGTCCACCACAGCCGTATTTGCGCAGTCCACCACAGAGGGCGCCGTTGGCGGCACCGTGGTTGACCCGCACGGCAGCGTCATTCCTGGCGCAACGGTGACAGTGAAGAACTTAGGTACCGCTCAGGCCGTCACGGTCAGCACCGACGCCCAGGGCTTCTTCCGCGTAGGCGGACTGAACCCGGCCACGTATTCGGTCGCCGTTGTCGCCACGGGCTTTGCCCCGTATCGCGCCTCCAACGTCATTGTCACGGTCGGCAGCCTTACGCCGGTCAATCCTAAGCTCACCATCGGCACCAGCGAGCAGGTGGACGTTTCGGCCGAAACTCCGCTGATCAACGTCACATCGGCAGATTTCGCTCCCACCCTTAACGAAACCGCAATTGAGAATCTGCCCATCAACGGCGGCCGCTGGTCCAGCTTCGTCATGCTGACCCCCGGTGTCGTCAGCGATTCCAACGGCTTCGGACTGGTCAGCTTCCGCGGCACCTCCACCCTTCTGAACAATGTCACGGTGGACGGCGCTGACAACAACCAGGCGTACTTCTCCGAAGAGCGCGGCCGCACCCGCGCCGGTTATTCCACCGCCAAGGTCGCCATCCAGGAGTTCCAGGTCAACACCTCGAACTACTCCTCGGAATACGGCCGTTCGGCCGGTGGCGTCATCAACACGGTCACCAAGAGCGGCACCAACAAGATCCACGGTGAGGCGTTCTACTACGATCGCGACAACGCGCTCGGAGCCTTCAACCCCTTCACCACGCTCACCACCTTCAACGCGGCCAGCCAGACGGCAACCACCGCGGCCTACAAACCGATTGACGTCCGCAAAATGGGCGGCTTCGGCATCGGCGGACCGCTCGTCAAGGACAAGCTGTTCTGGTTCCTTGCCTACGACCGTTATCACCGCAACTACCCCGGCACCGCGGTGCCCAACAGCGCCACCAGCTTCTTCTCGGTACCGGCCGGCAGCATTACGGCTACCGGCGCCTGCTCGTCCGCCATCGGCGGCACGCTGAGCGCTTGCCAGTTGGAGTCGGAACTGCTGTACCAGAGCACCAGCGCCACTCACCTGGCCAGCATCACCCCGACGCAGTACGCGGCCGGCCAGGCGGACTATGTCAATGCCCTGTTCGGCAACGGCAGCCAGCTTGGCCTGCTCAGCATCACCGGCCCCACGCCGCGTACCGGCGACCAGGACATCTTCTTCCCGAAGTTGGATTGGGTCGTCGATTCCAAGAACCACGCTTCGTTTGAAGTCAACCGCATGCGCTGGTGGTCTCCCGCCGGCATTCAGACCCAGTCCACCAATGCTTATGGCGTGGACAGCTTCGGCAACGACTACGTCAAGGACACCTGGGGCGTAGCCAAGTGGGACACTCTGGTCAGCAACAACGTCAGCAACCAGATCCGTCTGCAGATTGGCCGCGACTTCGAGTTCGAAGACAACCAGTCTCCCTCGGCCTATGAAAACCAGACCCTGGTGAACCCGACCAGCCCGACCACGAACTCGGGCATCGGTTATGCAAATCCTTACGGCCTGCCGCCCAACGTCAACGTGGGCAGCTTCCAGTGGGGCACCCCGCTCTTCCTGAACCGCAAGGCCTATCCGGATGAGTACAAGACCCAGATCGCCGATACCATCACGATCAGCAAGGGTCAGCACAACCTGCGCTTTGGCGTTGACTTCATGAACGCCAACGACAAGATCAACAACCTGTACGAGCAGTACGGCTACTTCAGCTACAGCGGACTGCCGACCTACTTTGCGGGCTTGTATGATCCGGCCCACAAGTACTACAGCACCTACTACCAGGAGTTCCAGGGAACGACACTCTCCATTCCTGTGAACAACAATCCTGTGCAGACCTACCGGATGTCCACCAATGACTGGGCGCTGTTTGCTCAGGACGACTGG
>Ga0181528_10000475_pt1 | contig 28691 bp, 12 predicted proteins | sample PEATcosm2014_Bin_47_FD_119742 | JGI IMG/M metagenome (GOLD analysis project Ga0181528, IMG submission 119742) | Peatland microbial communities from MTU Mesocosm Facility, Houghton, MI, USA - PEATcosm2014_Bin10_10_metaG | ecosystem: Environmental > Terrestrial > Soil > Wetlands > Peat | place...
AATTCCTGTTACATGACGAAACCCAAGAAAAGCATCAACTTCATCTCTGGAATCTGCAACCAAATACGGGATTTTTGTAAATAGTGTGGGTGGGATTTTTTTACCCGCAATGATTTCATCCCATTTGCGACTAATTGCTTTCCCTGAAACCGCCAAAGATAAAAGTCTCAAGGCAGCCAGCCGACGATTGCCTTCAACAACAACATTGATTACAGAGCCATAAAGTTTCTCCTTAACAATAATGAGAGCTTCTTGAGGCCAAAAGCCATTTTCGACAAACGACACTGCCAGTTCCTCAAGCGTCCAGCCTTGCATCAAGGAAAGCACTTTTTCCTGAGATACATTGCTACCCGTATTTTCTCGGCCCAGCCGTGGATTTAGCGGGTCAAGATTCAGATCATCGGTGATTGAACCATATTGGATGTCAGTGTTCATATCTTTTGATCAGTTGCAATTTCCGACTGCATTATTAACAATCGAACCGCAGCTATACCAGCTCAATTTTTCGCCCCCGCCAGTCCCTCCTCAAAATCCATAATCTCCTTGATCTTCACCAGAAACCAGCGGTCGATTTTCGCGAGGTTGAAAATCTCCTCAATGGTGCAACTGGCGTTTGCCGACCTCACCGCAATTGTTTTCACAGAGTTTTTTTGCCATGCGGCGAGTGTGCGCCGGAAATCCGTGTTCGTCCATCGTTATGCCGCCGGTTCCGGTAGTTTCAGAAATTCAATGAACTCTTTCATCAGCGGGGTCAGTCTCCGGCTTTGGCGGTGGAGGACGGCCTGCGGCTGGAAATAATTTCCCCCGGTCAGCGGCACGGCGGCCAACATGCCCTGCGCGACCTTGTCCCGCACGGTCACCAGCGGCAGCAGGGCCACGCCATCACCGATCTCCACCAGGCGCACGACCATTTCCACTTCGTTGCATTCCTTGAGCGGTTCGAAGAGGTGGCGGAGGTGGTTGGGCAGTTTTTCCAGGTGCGCGGGATGGGGCGTGTCCCGGAGGCCGATGAAATTCTCGCCCGCCAGTTCGCGCAGGCCGACGGCGGGACGGGCGGCGAAGGGATGCTGCGGATGACAGATGAAGGCCAGCGGCTCCCGCCGCGTGATGTCCAGCACAAGTCCGGGCCGGTGCTGCGGATGGATGGTCAGGCCCAGGTCCGCCTCCAGGTTTTCCACGGCGTCATGCACGCCGGCGGGCGTGGCGTAACTCACGGTTACCCGCGCCGCCGGATGCGCGGCCTGGAACCGGCGGAGGCGGGCGGGCAGTTGATGAAAGCCGATGCCGATGCAGACGGCCAGATGGAATTCGTTGGCGGCCAGTTCTTGGGCGTGCTGCAAGGCCGCTTCCAGCCGGCGCAGCGTGGCGACCATCTGTGCGCCATAGCGGCGGCAGACCCGGCCGTCCTGGGTAAACCGGACCTTCCGGTGGCGGCAGTCGGCCAGCTCGGTTTTGAATTCGTGTTCCAGCAATCCGAGCTGCCGGCGGGCCGCCTTCCGGGTGAGGTGGCAATGGCGGGCGGTCACGGTGAGGCTGTGGGTTTTGGCCAGATCGAGAAACACCTGGAAGGTCTCCAGTTGCATCAGCGAATTTTATGCAAAAAACGGGCGGAGGCGTCAACCGGTAAATGGGCCGGGGCGCTGGTTTTCCCGGTTATTTCCCGGTTAAAAACCAGCCATTTTCGCCGTTTTGCCCCACTTTTGTCTTGCCAAGGCGAGCCCGCATGAGTTAAGCTTAATGTCACGCCAAATCAATAAATCGCGACCGCCGGCTTTTCAGGAAAGCGACCGCGAAGCAATCAAAGGGCACAGTCATGCAAAAAAGGAACGTGATACTCTCATCGGTAAAAGGGTTGTCGGCTGGGATCCTCCTGCTCGCGGCAATCACCGCCACAACTCCACAAAGCTTGGAAGCCTCCTGCACCGCCCCGCCCACCGGCATGGTGTCGTGGTGGCCGGCGGAGGGGAATGCGAATGATATTGTGGGCACCAACAATGGCGTCGCACAAAACATCACCTATGCCGGCGGCGAAGTGGGCAGTGCGTTTTATCTGAACGGTTCAAACGCCTATGTAAGGGTGCCAGCCAGTGCCAGCCTCAATGTGGGAACCGGAAGCGGGTTCACCTTTGAGGCGTGGATCAACCCGACCACCTTGAATCGTCAAGCCCTGGCAGAGTGGAACAACAATGCCGGCGATGCGGGCATCGGCACACATCTATTTATCACCGAAAGCCAATACCCCACCCTGGGTGCCGCGCCACCCGGTTGTATCTATGCCAACCTGATTGACACCAGCGGTGGAAGCCATGTTTTCAGCACCGGTGGCGGGGTCGTTGTGTCGAACAGCTACCAGCACATTGCGTTGACCTACGATCAGGCGAGCGGCCTGGCGGTGCTCTATCTGAATGGGAATCTGGTTCAGAGCGCCAACCTGGGAAGTTTCACGCCGCAGACGAGTTATGATTTTTATCTGGGTGAGAGGGTGTCGGGAACCGATGCCGGCAGCTATTTTGGCGGCGGGATGGATGAACCCAGCCTTTACAACCGCGCGCTGTCGGCCATCGAGATCGCCGCCATTTACAATGCCGGCAGTGCGGGCAAATGTGCGCCGGCAGTTGCCAGTTGTGTGACTCCGCCTTCTGGTCTGGTGGGCTGGTGGAAGGGCGATGGCAACACGCTCGACAGCTTCGGCGGAAACAACGGCGTGAATCAAAACGTCACCTACTCCAACGGCGTGGTCGGCCAGGCATTCGCGTTTGACCCCGAGAATTATTCCTACGGCACTTATACCGGCATTCAGATCGCCGACCAGCCGGCTTTCGCCCTGACCAATTCCCTGACGATAGAAGGCTGGGTCCGGCCGCGCGGCAACGGCTACATCATTTTCTGGCGGGGCGACAACCGGCCGGGCACGGATCCCTACGTTGTATCCATGGACGACAACAACACCGTGCAGTTCCAGATCTCCGATGCCAATGGAAACGGTGCGGCCGTGGGAACCACGCTGGCCTACAACCAATGGTGTCATCTCGCTGCCACCTTGGACGGGAGTTCTGGCACCATGAGCATTTACACCAATGGCGTGCTGGCATCGCAGACCAGCACCACCATCCGGCCGTTTGGCCAGTTGATTCCCGGCGACTCCCCCGGCGTTGGCATCGGCAACTTGAACGACGGACAAAATAATTTCCCGTTCACCGGCGACATTGACGAAATCAGCTTGTATGGCCGCGCGCTCGCCGCCGGAGAAATCCAGGCCATCTACAACGCCGGCAGCGCCGGCAAATGCACGGCGACATCCTCCGCCGTGCCGGCCATTTCAAGTTTTGCACCGGCATCCGGCACGAACGGAACGGTGGTGACCATTTCCGGAACCAACTTCAGTGCGACGGCGTCGGCGGACATCGTTTATTTCGGTGCCGTGCGCGCCAATGTTTTGACGGCGAGCCCAACCAGCCTGACGGCGACGGTTCCCGTCGGCGCGACGTATGCGCCCATCACCGTGACCGTGAACGGACTCATCGCATATGCCAGCGCGCCATTCCTCGTCACTTTTGCCGGCGGCGGTTCGGCGGCGTTCGCACCGCGGCTGGATCTGCCATCGCCTGACGGGTCGGGGTTCACCGCCATTGCCGATCTGGACGGCGACGGCAAACCCGACTTGCTGGTATTGGGCGGCAGCGTTCTGTCCATTTATCAAAATCTCGGCACCAGCGGCACCGTGACCACCAATTCGTTCGCGGCACGCGTGGACCTGCCGTTGCCGGCCGGCATGGACGCCATGACCGTCGCCGACGTGGATGGGGATGGCAAGCTGGACGTCGTGCTTTTGAACAACAGCTCGAACCAGGTGATGATCCTGAAAAACATTTCTTCGCCAGGAATTCTCACGACCAATTCCTTCGCCGCGCCGGTGGTGTTTCCGACCGGCAACGACCCGCGCGGCCTGGCGGTGCGGGATTTGGACGGCGATGGCCGGCCGGAACTCATCGTGGGAAATTGGGCTGACAGCACGGTCTCCATTTTCCATAACACCGGCGCGGGCGGCATCACGACCAATACTTTTGCCCCGGCTGTCACCTTCGCAACCGGACCGAACCCGCAGGGTCTGGCCGTTGCGGATCTGGATGGCGACGGCCAGCCGGACATCGTGACGGCTGATTCGGCCAATTTCTCCGGTGACGGCAGCCGGTCTGTGTCCGTGTTGCGCAATCTCAGCACCTTGGGGAACATTGCGTTTGCGACCAATGTGGATTACCCCGGTCTTCCGGCCAGCTATCATCTGGCGATCGGCGATTTGGACGGGGATGGCAAGCTGGATCTGGTGGTCTCTTCGTTCAACCTCGGCCAGTCCGTCTCGGTGTATCGCAACCTCGGCACGCCCGGCAGCATCACCACCAATTCGTTCGCGCCGCATGTGGATTTCTCCGTCGGCGGCTGGGGCAACGACGTGGCCATCGGCGATCTGGACGGCGACGGCAAACCCGATCTGGCCGTGGTGACGCAGCTGCCCGATCACCTGTCAATTTTCAAAAACATCAGCACGCCCGGCGGCTTTACAACCAACTCGCTGGCCCCGCGCGTGGATTATCCGACCGGCTCGAATCCCAACGGCATTGCCATCGGCGATCTGGACGGCGACGGCCTGCCGGACATCGCCTTCGCGGCCAGCTACGCGGCCACGCTTTCGATTTACCAGAACGTGACTCCGATGACCGTGACTCCGCCCAACACGAATCCACCCGTCATCCTTTCGCAAACTCCCAACCAGGTTGTCCTGCTGGGCAACACAGCCACGTTCAGCGTGAACGCCAGCGGCGGCACGCCGTTGAGTTATTTCTGGAGCCGCAACGGGGTCCTAATTTCCGGCGCGACCAACGCCAGCTATTCGCTCTTCAACGCGCAGTTGACGGATTCCGGCAGCCAGTTCAGTTGCTTCGTCACCAACGCCTACGGCTCGGCCGGCAGCACGAACGTGTCGCTCAAGGTCATTGATTCGACCGTCGTGAACGATCTGTGCAGCGGCGCCATCGTCATCACCAGCGGAAATTACACGAATGTCCAATCCACCGTCCAGGCCACCTCGTTTGGCGATCCGGTGCCGGATTGCGTGGACGGCTTCGGCCACGGCGTCTGGTATCAGTTCACCGCGCCGGTCACCGGCCGGCTCATCGTGGACACGTTCGGCAGCGACTTCGACACCGGCCTGGCCATTTACACCGGCTCGTGCGATGCACTGACCCAGCTGCAGTGTAGTGATGATGTCATCGGAGTTGGCGTGACTTCGCAGGTCACCATTCCGACGACGGCCGGCACGACTTATTTTATTCTCGCCGGCGGCTACGATTCCGATGCGGGCAATCTGGTTTTGCATTTGAACCACCTGACGCCGCCCGCGTTCGCCGTCCAGCCGGCAAGCGAATCCGTCGTCATCAGCAACACCGCCAGCTTCAGCGCCACGCTCACCGGGGCGCTGCCGATGAGTTTTCAGTGGTCGTTCAACGGCACACCGCTCGTGGATGACGGCATCCACATCGCCGGCTCGGCGACGGCGAACTTGAGCATTTCCAACATCACCACGGCGGACGCGGGCAGCTACACGCTGGCCGTCACCAATTTTCTCGGCTCGACCAACAGCGCCGCCGCAGTGTTGAATGTTTTGACTCCGCCGGTGTTTGCCTCGCAGCCGGTGGGCCGTTCCGTGCCGCCGGGTTTGCCGACGATTTTCACCGCGGCGGCTACGGGCAATCCCCTGCCGAGCTATTACCAGTGGCAGTTGAACGGCACGAATATTCCCGGTGCGACGAATTCGAGTTACACCAACCCGGCGGTTGGAACAAATGATCTCGGTTTCTATCAGGTCATCGCCAGCAACTCGGTCGCCAGCGCCGTCAGCACGAGCGCGCAACTGACGTTTGGGCCGGTGGCCGCGTGGGGACTGAATTCGTCCGGCGAATGTCTGCCGCCGCCGGGCTTGAGCAATGTTGTCGCTGTCGCGGGAAATCGTGGCGCGAGCTTTGCCGTGCGGGCGGACGGAGCAATTATTCCGTGGGGCAGCGGAAGCGTGACCAACATTCCGGCCAGCGCCAGCAACATCGTCGCCATCTCGACATCGGACGGCAGTCCGGATTTTGCGTTGCGTTCAGATGGCACTGTCGTTGGCTGGCCAAATTATGCCGCGCCGGTTTTGAGCAACATCGTTTCCATCGCATCCGGCTATGGCTTTGCCTACGGATTGCGCGCGGAAGGAACATTGACAAACTTCTATATTGGTAAAAATGTTCCGCTTCCCGCCGGTTTGAACCACATCACCGCCATCGCATGCGGTTACAGCAGCGCGCTGGCCTTGCGGTCGGATGGCACGGTGGTCATCGCCGGCTCGGGCACAGGAGGAGTTACATATGGCCCGGATGGCGTCGTGAATCCGCCGGCCGGACTTAACAACGTCGTCGCCATCGCCGCCGGTTACACCTACGCCATGGTGTTGAAGTCCAATGGCACGGTGGTCGCGTGGGGCAGCGGCACGGGGACCAACCTTCCTCCGGGCCTGACCAACATCGTGGCGATTTCCGCCGGCAATTATTTCGGCGAAAATTCCGGCATGGCCATCCGTTCCGACGGAACTTTGCTGACGTGGGGCGATAATAATTATGGAGACAAAACTCCGCCGTCCGCGTTGAGCAACTTGGTTTCCATCGCGGCGGCCGCGCCGGCGTTCCATGGTCTCGCCCTTGTCAACAACGGCGGCCCGGTCATCCTGCATCCGCCGGTCGGTCTCACGGCTTACACCGGCCGCAGCGTTACGTTGCAAGGTTCCGCGGTGGGCGCGCAGCCGTTGAGCTATCAATGGCTGCTGAACGGCACAAACATTTCCGGCGCGACCAACACCAGCTTGGTTCTGCCCAATGTCCAGTTCGGCAGCGCCGGCAATTATCAGTTGTTCGTCAGCAACAGCATCAGCACGGCGTTGAGCCTGCCGGCGCCGTTGACCGTTGTCAGCAACAGCGCGCTCACTTTCTTGAGCGTGCCGGCGGGCCAGACGAATTACCAAGGCAGCAAGGTCACGTTGGGCGTGACCGTGCTTGGCAGCGGACCGGTGAGTTACCAGTGGTATTACTCGACGAACATCCAGGGCATTTTCACCGCCGTTCCCGGTGCGAACAGTGACAGTCTGGTCTTTGATCCGGCACTGGCCGGCCAGTCGGGTTACTATCGCGTCGTCGCCAGCAATCAGTTCAACTCCGTGACCAGTCCGTCAACCTATGAACGTGTGCTGTTCGCGAAGGCGTGGGGCTATCTGCCCGCCGATCCGCCGTTCAATGTGACCAACGCCACCGCCATTGCCGTGGGCAATTTGGGCACGGGCAATGCATATGGACATTACCTGGTGCTCAAATCGGACGGAACCATTTCAAGCTGGATCGGTGCCTTACAATATCCGCAATACGGCCAGACCAATTTCGCCGCGTTGAGCAATTCCATCGTCACCGCCATCGCGGCGGGCTATGGCGACAGCCTGGCATTGAAATCCGACGGCACGGTGTATGCCACGGGCTTCGGCATCTACGGCGAAACGAATGTGCCGACGGGCTTGAGCGGCGTCACCGCGATTGCCTGCGGCGATTACCACGACCTCGCGTTGAAATTCGACGGAACGATTGTGGGCTGGGGACAGAATACCTACGGCCAGGCGACGAATGTCGCTTATTCTTATCCTTATAATTACGGATATATACCGGTGACGAATGTCGTTGCGCTCGCCGCTGGTGCGAACAACAGCATCGCGCTGCACGCCGATGGCTCGGTGGTCACTTGGGGGCAATACGGCAACGGCCAATACACCATTCCATTTAACGCCACCAACGTCATCGCCGTGGCCGCCGGCGGCACTCATTTCCTCGCCCTGCGCGCCAACGGCACGGTGGTCGGTTGGGGATATAATTCCTACGGTCAGGCAACGATTCCGGCGACCTGGAGCAATATTGTCGCCATTTCTGCCGGCGGGAACCACAGCGTGGCCTTGCGCAACGATGGCACCATCCTGACCTTGGGCAATTATTACAACGGCCCGACGTTGAATCCCGGATCGGTTCCGTCCGACCTGGCCAACGTCATCGCCATTGCCAGCAGCGGCGATCACGATCTTGGATTGTTCGGCACGCGCGCACCGGCGTTCACCGTTCACCCGTGGGACCGGGCCATTGATTTGACCGCGCGGACGAACATCACCCTCGCCGCCAAATGCGCCGGCGTTCAACCGGTTTATTACCAATGGAAGTTGAACGGCACCAATGTCCCCGGCGCAACCAATGACACATTGATTCTGACGAACAATCCGTCGTTGCAATACGGCCCGATCCGCAACCTTCCGACCGGTGCCTACCAGCTCATCGCCAGCAATGCCTACGGCGTCGCCACCAGCCAATACGCCAAGATCACCACGTTCATCCCGCTCGCCGTCGCGCTGAATACGCCGACGGACGGCAAGGGCAATTACCTCTACAACTGGACCACCAGCGGCAACGCGCAATGGTTCGGCGAAACGAACGTCACTCACGACGGCGTGTCCGCAGCACAGAGCGGCGGCATCGGCCCGTTCCAGCAGACCATCCTGCAGACGACCGTCGGCACGAACTGGCCGGGCAGCTACACCTTCTGGTGGAATGTTTCCTCGGAGCAGGATTTCGACTTCCTCGAATTCCGCATCAACGGCATTGTGCAGACGAGCATCTCCGGCTCGCCGGGCTGGCAGCAGGTGAGCATCCCCGTCGCCGCCGGCACGAATACCTTGATGTGGCGCTATTACAAAGATCCCACCATTGACGTCGGTCTGGACGCGGGCTGGGTGGATCAATTTGCCTATATCCCGGCTCCGCCGTTCATAACGCAACAACCATTGAGTCAAACGGCATGGATGGGAACAAGTGCAACATTCCAGGCCAATGCCGCTTGGCGCGGAATCGCATATGTTCAATGGCTTAAAAATGGAACCAACCTTCCGAACGCTCATTCACTCGCGCTAACTTTGTCGAATCTATCGCGGCAGGATTCGGGTATATATGCGCTGCAAATCACCAATGTTGATGGCAGCGCGGTGAGCAGCAACGCTGTATTGAAAGTCCTCGTGCCGCAGTTGCTCGCCACGCCGCAGTTGCTGCCCAATGGCACGTTCCAGTTGCTCTCAACCGACGCGAACGGCGGTTTGCTCTCGCCGTCCGACCTGCCGAACTTCGCGGCGCAGGCCAGCACCGACCTTGTGAACTGGGTGACGCTGCCGAACGCCCTGAGCCTCACGAACGGGATGCTGCTGCTTCAGGACAGCGGTTCATCCAATTACACCACGCGCTACTACCGCATTATCGAACAGTGAAGTGAAACGAAATCTTGGGACGCGTCCGCTGCGGATGCGTCCCATTTTCGTTTTCGGAATGAGTAAATTTACCGGCAGGACAGTTGTTGCAGCAATTTTCCGTGTATGCCGTCGAAACCGCCATTGCTGAAAACGCAGATCACGTCGCCGCCTTGCGTGCTTTTGGCAAGATGCGCGACAATGGCGTTCGCATCCGGCAGATAGGCCGCTTCCTTGCCGGAAGCCTTGATGTCGGCCATCAATTTTTCCGGGTTCAAACGCTCATCAGCTGAAATTTGCTCAAGCCTTGCCACTTCGGAAATAACGACGGCATTTGCATCCGCGAAGGAGTCCGCCAGTTCTTCCTGAAAAACATTTCGGCGCGTCGTGTTGCTGCGCGGCTCGAACACCGCCCAGATTTTTTCCTTCGCATAGCGCAGCCGCAGTGCGCGCAGCGTCTCGCGGATGGCCGTCGGGTGGTGGCCGAAATCATCAATCACCGTCACGCCGCCGGCGATGCCCTTGACTTCCATGCGCCGTTTGATGCCCTTGAACGTGTCGAACGCCGACTGAATTTGTTTGTTCGACAAGCCGCAATGTTTCGCCGCGCCGATGACGGCCAGCGCGTTGCGCACATTGAATTCGCCGACCAGGTTCAAATGAAATTTGAAGCTGGGAATTTCAAACTCCGTCGCCGTCGGGCCGTAGCGGATGTTGAAGGCGTAAACGGCATAGTCACCGCCCAAGCCGAACTTCTTCACCGGGCAATGTGTGAGGTTGAGCAGCGGTGCGAGATTCGCATCGTCGCCATTGCCCAGCAAAAGCCCGTTGCGCGGCACCAGCCGGATGAAATGGCTGAAGGTTTTTTTCACCGCGTCGAGATTTTCAAAAATATCAGCGTGGTCGAATTCCAAATTGTTGATGATGGCGACTTCCGGCTGGTAATGGATGAACTTGCTGCGTTTGTCGAAAAACGCCGTGTCATATTCGTCGCCCTCAATGATGAACCACTCGCTGTTGGTGAAGCGCGCGCCCTGCGAAAAATTGTTCGGGATGCCGCCGATGAGATAGCTCGGATTAAGTCCGTTGTGTTCAAAAACCCACGTCAGCAAACTTGTCGTCGTCGTCTTGCCGTGTGTGCCGGCAACGACGAGTGAGCGCTTGCCGCGGATGAAAAATTCCGCCAGCAGCGCCGCCAGCGAGCAATAGCGCAGCTTGTGGTCGAGGACGTATTCCGCCTCCGGATTGCCGCGGGAAATGGCATTGCCGATCACGACGAGATCCGGCTTGTGAGCCAGGTTGCGCTCGTCGTAGCCGTTCATGACGTGAATTTTCTTGGCGGCGAGGAACGACGCCATCGGCTCATAGACATTCTGGTCGGAACCGGTGACGGCAAAACCCTTGTCGAGCATCGCGGCGGCGGCGGAAGCCATCGCCGTGCCGCCGATGCCGTTGAAATGGACGGATTTGATCTCGGATGAAAACATATCAAATTTTACCGCAGAGACGCCAAGGCGCAGAGAAATAAATTTTCATTCTCTGCGTCTCCGCGTCTCGGCAGTTCGATTAACTTTTCAATTTCCGCTCCAGAATTTCGCCGACGAGCGCGGGGTTGGCCTTGCCTTTGGAAAGCTTCATCACCTGGCCCTTGAGCGAATTGAGCGCCGCCACCTTGCCGGCCTTGTAGTCGGCCACGGGATTCGGATTGGCGGCGATGGCCTCGTCGCAGAATTTCTCAATCGCGCCGGTGTCGCTCACTTGTGCCAGCCCTTTTTCCTGAACAATCGTCGCCGGCGGTTTTCCCGTTTCAAACATTTCGGCAAACACCTGCTGCGCGGCGGAACTGCTGATGGTTTTGGCTTCTACCAAATTGACCAATTCCAAAATGGCTTCTGGCGGAAACTTCAGATTGAACGGCGAAGTTATTTGATTGCTAAATGCGTGAAGGTCTTCCTGCGCCTTCTTCTTTTTTACTTCGTCTGAAGCTGTAATTTCGGCAATAAAATTTTGCATTTCCTTCTGTTGCCGCTGCTGTTGCTCTTCATCGGAAGCCATTATTTCGGCATACAATCTGTTTTGTGCTTCACCCAATTTCGCGCGCAGATTATTTATAACCCAATTGGCGACGGCCTTAGGATTCTTCGACCGCTTCGCGATGCCTTCAAAATAATTTCCCAGCGGCACGTCGTTCACAAACGTTTCCGCGTCGGCCGCAGGCAACTGATAATCGCGCATGAAACGCTGCTTGCGCGCCAGCGGCAACTCGGTCACGCGCGATTTCACCTCGGCCAGCCAGACATCCATCGGCGCGAGCGGCATCAAATCAGGATCGGGAAAATAGCGGTAGTCGTGCGCGTGCTCCTTCGTCCGCATTTCGTCGGTGATGCCGGCCTCGTCGTCCCAGCGGCGCGTGGATTGAATCAGCTTTTCACCGCGTTTCACGGCGGCGATCTGGCGCGGGATTTCGTAGTCCAGCGCGCGGCGGACGCCGGAAAAGCTGTTCATGTTTTTGATCTCAATCTTCGCGCCAAGTTCCTTGGTGCCGACGGGTCGCACGCTAATGTTAACGTCGCAGCGCACCATGCCTTTTTCCATGTCGCAGTCGCTCACGCCGCCGTGGATCAAAATGTCCTTGAGCGCGTTGAGATATTCGTAGGCCATGTCGGCGCTGGTGATGTCCGGCTCGGAAACAATTTCCATGAGCGGCACACCGGCGCGATTGAAATCCACGCCGCTGGTGCGGTCGAAATGCGTGAGCTTGCCCACGTCCTCTTCCAAGTGCGCGCGGGTGATGCGCACGCGGCCGAAGCCGTTCACCGAACCGGCCCCGGTGAATTCAAAATCCACAAAGCCGTTTGCCGTGGAAGGCTTGTCGTATTGCGTGAGCTGGTAATTTTTCGGCGCGTCGGGATAGAAATAACTTTTGCGGTCGAACTTGGCGAAGCGCGGGATTTCGCAGTTGAGCAGATAGCCGGTCAGCACCGTGAGCCGGAGCGCCTCGTCGTTCGGCACCGGCAGCACGCCAGGCAGGCCGAGGCAGACGGGACAGACGTTGGTGTTCGGCTCGGAACCATATTGGTTCGCGCAACCGCACCACATCTTCGATTTCGTTTTGAGCTGGACGTGCGTTTCCAGTCCGATGACGGCTTCGTATTCCATTGCGGGAAAAGTTTAACCACGGATGGACACGGATGCACACGGATTTTTCAAGTGGTATTCAATTGGGGAAAATTGAAACAGCCAATGTGTGGCCGTCGGTTCAGTCGCGGTCTACGCCTTCGACTTCCAGAAAACCGTTCAACTGCTTCAGGCGCGTGGGGTGGCGCATTTTGCGGAGCGCCTTGGCCTCGATCTGCCGGATGCGTTCACGCGTGACATTGAACTGGTGGCCGACTTCCTCGAGCGTGCGCGCGTTGCCGTCGCCGATGCCGAAACGGAGTTCCAAAACTTTCCGCTCGCGCTCGTTCAGGCTGCACAACACGTCGCCCAATTTGCCTTTCAGCAGGCTGAAGCTCGTCATATCGAGCGGGCTTTCGGCGGCCTTGTCTTCGATGAAATCGCCGAAGTTCGCGTCCTCGCCGTCGCCGACCGGCGATTGCAGCGAGATCGGCTGTTGCGCCATTTTCAGGACACCGCGCACGCGGTCCACCGGCATTTGCAGTTCATCCGCGAGTTCATCCGGGGTTGGCTCGCGGCCAAAATCCTGGATCAGCCGCTTCTGGACGCGCATCAGCTTGTTGATGATCTCGATCATGTGGACCGGGATGCGGATGGTGCGCGCCTGGTCGGCGATGGACCGGGTGATGGCCTGCCGGATCCACCAGGTGGCGTAGGTGGAAAATTTGTAGCCGCGCCGATACTCGAATTTTTCGACCGCCTTCATCAGGCCCATGTTGCCTTCCTGGATCAGATCGAGGAACGACAGCCCGCGGTTCGTGTATTTTTTGGCGATGGAAATGACGAGGCGCAGGTTGGCCTCGACCATTTCGGTCTTGGCCTGGAGTGCGTGAGTCGAAAAATCGCGCAGCGCGTCGAATTTTTTTAGAAAATCCTCCACCGGCATCCGGATGAATTCCTCCAGCGCCTTGAGTTTTTGCCTTTCGGCGGCGACCAGATGCTGTTGGGCGCTGGACTCGCGCTGCATTTCCGCCTCGGCCAGCGCCCGCAGGCTGTATTGCAGCTTGTCATGGATGTTTTCGGCGACGAGCGTCATTTCCTCGATGACTTTTTGCTTGAAGCAAAATTTGGGGAACGCCGACTGAAGCTGCCGGTCCGTCCGCTTGAACGACTTCTGTGCCCGTCCGGCGGGGGTTTTGCCGTGGGTATGACGCCAGGCGGTGTATTTCTGGTCAACTTCCTGGTCGGTTTTCTGGGCGCGCTCCACGAGTTTGCGAAGCACCCGCAGATGCGCTTCGCGGCTGTCCACCTTTTTTTCCAGGATGACGCGGTCAAACCGCTCGCGCGGCGGCTCGGCCAGCAGTTTTTCCGCGAGCGCAATGTGCTCCTTGCCGGCAAAACCCAGGCTGTAGATGATTTTGGTGATTTCCGCCTCGGCCTCCTCGATGCGTTTGGAAATTTCCACCTCCTGCTGGCGCGTGAGCAGCGCCACCTGCCCCATCTGGTTCAAATACATCCGCACCGGGTCGTCCAGGATGTCGAGCCGCGAAGTGTCTTCCTCCTCGTTTTCCGGTTTCTTGAGATTGTCCACCTCGGCCTGGTCAACGATTTCAATTTCCAGCGCCCGCAGCTTGGTGAAAATCTCGTCCAGCTTTTCCGGCGTTGCCTCGCTGTCCGGAAGCGCCTCGCTGATGTCGTTGTAAGTGAGCTGGCCCTGCTCCTGTGCCAGGCGGACGAGTTCCTTGACTTTTTCCGCGATATCCGTGGTGGAACCGGCCTGAAGTTCGGCGACCGCGCCATTGGCCAGTTGCAAAACTTGACCGGGCAAAGCTGTGCCATTGAGCTTTCCCTTTTTCGGGGATGAATCCGCCCTGGTTTTACTAACCTTTGGTTTGGACATACTACAACAAACACCTCCGTCTCTGAGAACGGAAGCGGAGCCAAATATGGTTCCACTCCCCGCCTTCGTCAAGCGGCGAAACGCGGAAAATCTACCGGCCCGGCGCAACATAAATGCCGCGCTCCCGGAGCTGTTCCAAGATCATCTCCACCGTGCGTTCCAACGCGCCGTGATTTTCCGCCACCACCTTGAGCGCATTGCGGCCCAGCTCCGCGCGGCGGGCTTCGTCCGCCAGCAATTCCGCGACGGCGGATTCCAGCGCGGCCGCGTTGGCCACCTGCACCGCGCCTTTCTGCGTCACAAAACTCCGCGTTGCGTCGGCAAAATTCTGCATGTTCGGCCCGAACACCATCGCCTTGCCCAGCGCGCCCGGTTCGATGGGATTCTGCCCGCCGATGGCCGTCAGGCTTTTGCCGACGAACACCACCGTCGCATGCTCGTAAAAAAACCGCAGCTCGCCGGTCGTGTTCACCAGCAGACATTCCAGCTCGCCGGCCGGCTCGCTGGTGATTTTGGAATATTCGCTGCGCCAGAAAAACTTCACGTCGCGCGCGGCCAGCTTCTGCCCGAGCTCGCGGCAGCGCTCGAAATGTCGCGGCACCAGCACCAGAAACAATTTTGGGAATTTCGCGCGCAGCCGCTTGGTCATTTCGGCCAAAATGATTTCCTCGCCGTCGTGCGTGCTGCCGGCGACCAGAATTTGGGCGTCTTCCGGCACGCCAAGTTGACGGAACATCTCGGGCACATCCAGCGAGCGCTGCTCATCGAGCCTGGCCGCGTCGAATTTCAAGTTGCCTACAACTTGAACAGTTTCGGGCCGGCAGCCGACGGCGCGCAGGCGCTCGGCGTCCGCCTCGTTCTGGCAGCCGACGCCGGCGAGCGACGCGAACAGCGGCCGGAACAAAAATGCAAACCGTTTGTAGCGCGGATACGAGCGGTCGGACAGCCGCGCATTTGCCAGAAACACCGGAATGGCCAGCCGCTTCGCGCGCCAGAGAAAGTTCGGCCAGATTTCCGCCTCCACGAGTACGATGGCTTTGGGATTGATTGTGGCCAGCGCACGGCTGACGAATTTCCGCCGGTCAATCGGGTAATAAATTTTGCTGACGTGCGTGGGCAGCCGGCGGCGCAATTCGGCCATGCCGGTGGTCGTGGTTGTGGAGACAACGATCTTGAGGTTCGGCACGCGGGGTTCGAGCGCGCGGATGAGCTGGGTGCAGAGGTTGACCTCGCCGACACTGACGGCATGCAGCCAGATGACGTGGCGGTTGGTCAGCGCCTGCTTGAGGCTGGCATCATATTTTGCGAACCGCTGGCCGAAGCCGGGCAGCCAGTTGCCGCGCCGCCGCATCCGCCAGAAATAGTAAGGCGACGACAGCGCGAAAAAAATGATGAACAGGATGTTGTAAAGTGTGCGCACTCGGAATTTCCAAACTGAACCGCCCTAATTTCGCCAAAAAAGACGCCGGGCGCAAAGAGATTGTTTCAAGATTGTAACTTGGATTCAGCCTTGAAAAAACAATAGCCAGACAATTATCAACACCGGCAGCAGAAACGGCAGCGCGAATTTGAAGATGAAACCGAAAAAGCTCGGCATGGAAACTTTCTGCTGTTCGGCGATGGCCTTGACCATGAAATTCGGGCCGTTGCCGATGTAAGTGGCCGCACCAAAAAACACCGCGCCCACGCTGATGGCGAGAATTTGCAGATGTTGCTGGTCGAGCAGTTCATGGATGTCGCCGGTGCCGGCCACGCCAGACAGCGCGCTCAAAAAACCGAGATACGTCGGCGCATTGTCGAGCGCGCTGGACAGCACGCCCGTGCCCCAGAAAAATATGCCGGGCGCGGGATGTTCGCCGAGCAGTCGGGGAGCATTTTGATTGAGCCAGCCGAGCGCGGGCATCATCGTCGAAAAAATTCCGGCGAATAAAATGACAACTTCCATGATTGGGTGAAAATCAAACTGGTTCGCCGCGTGGACGGATTTTTTTGTTGTAAAATACGAGCCGGCGGCGGCGGCGATCATCAACGCCTCCCGCACGAAAATCGCATTCACGAACACGGCTCCCAGAATGACGGCCAGAAAAAACAGATTGGCCAGCCCGTCAAATCGCCATGACCCGGTCGCGGTTTCCATTATAGGCACGGCCACCGGCGCGCGGGCAAAGTTGATTTTATCCACGACATAAAAGATCGACAGCAGCAGGCCGATGCCGACGGCCCACATCGGCCAGCAATGTTCGGCAACCCACCAGAACGGAATGCCTTGCAGGTAGCCAAGGGACAGCGGCGGGTCGCCGATGGGCGTGAGACAGCCGCCGACGTTCGCCACGATGAAGATGAAAAAGACGATGTGATGTGCCGTGACACGATGTTGGTTCATCCGGATCCAAGGCCGGATGAGCAGCATGGCCGCGCCGGTGGTTCCCAAAAGATTGGCGATGACTGCGCCGATAAACAAAAAAATCACGTTTTTGAACGGCGTCGCCTCGCCTTTGACGCCAATGTGGATGCCGCCGGAAACGACATAGAGCGAGCCGACCAGCGCGATGAAGCTGACATATTCGTGCGCGGTGTGGGCGAGCGTGGTCGTGTCGCGTAGAACAAAAATATAATAGCCCAGCGTGACCGTGCCGAGGCCGAGCGCGATTTTGGCATAGTGCCGCAGCCACCATTTGGGCGCAAGCACCGGCCCGGCGGCAATCGCGCCGAGGAGCAGCACAAAGGGCAAAATCAAAACAGGGTGCGGAGCCGCCATCGCGAAATTTTCGCGGAGCCGCGCCGTCGGGTCAACCGAAACCGTCAAATTGAATTGAATTCGCCGGCTTGTTTCTGTCCAATGTCCCCGCATGATGCCCGCGCCAAACCGCCTTCCTGATTCAAAACGAATCTGGCTCCGCTGGTTCACGGTGGCCGTGCTGCTGATCGTCGCCGGCGCGCGGCTGCGGCTGCTCAATTTTCCCTTGGAACGCGACGAGGGCGAATATGCCTACGCCGGCCAGTTGATTCTTCAAGGCATTCCGCCTTACGCGCTGGCCTACAACATGAAATTTCCCGGAACATATTGCGCCTATGCCGCCATCATGGCGCTGTTCGGCGAAACCCCAGCGGGCATTCATTTTGGTGTGCTGCTGATGACGACCGCGACCGCGCTGATGCTCTACTGGCTGGGCAAAAAAATTCTCGATGAAACTGCCGGCCTCGTGGCGGCGGCCAGTTACGCCCTGCTCGCCGCCGGCGTTTCCATGTTGGGGCAGGCCGGCCATGCGACGCAGTTTTGCGCATTTTTTGTCACGGCCGGCATGTGTCTGATGTGGCGCATCCGGCAAAAAGAAAGCTGGTCCGCGCTCGCCGCGAGCGGCGTGCTCTTCGGCGCGGCGGTCCTGATGAAGCAGCACGCCGCTATCATCGCCGCGTGGGCGGGTTTGTCGTTTGCGTTTGTTAATTTTTTCTGGGCAAGGGAAACGCTGGTTCGGCGCGCCGGCTCCGTGGCGATTTACGGATTGTCCATGCTTGCGCCCCTGGGCTTGTGCTGCCTGTGGCTATGGCACGCGGGCACGTTTGGCGCCTTTAAGTTTTGGACCTTTGACTATGCGCGGGCCTACGCCTCGATTGAATCTCCGTCCGGCGGTGCGGGCTTGTTCTGGCGAAATTTCGGCTGGGTGGTCATCAGCGGAATCATGCTTTGGCTGCTGGCGGCGGTTGGCCTGGTCGTGGTCTGGCTGGATGGGCGATTGAAAAAATCACGCGGATGGCTGCTGGGATTTTGCGTGTCTTCGGCATTGGCGGTCTCCCTGGATTTTTATTTTCGGCCTCACTATTTTCTGATCGCCGCTCCGGCACTGGCCCTGCTGGCTGGCGCGGCTGTCAGCGGTGTCTGCCAATGGCGCACCGGGGAAAGATACATGCCTGGAATCTATGTTTTCATGGTGGTGCTGACCATCGTGACGTGCGCGGAGCCCTGGTTTTTCATGCCAAAATTCAGGCTGGCCCGGGAATTGTATGGCTTCGACCCGTTGCCGGAAGCGGAGGTCGTTGCGAAGTTCATCCAGGATAATTCACCGACTGACGCCCGCGTGGCGGTGCTGGGGTCGGAGCCGGAAATCTATTTTCTGTCGCACCGCCATTCGGCGACCGGTTACATTTACATTTTCGCGCTGATGGAAGCACAGCCATTTGCCTTAAAAATGCGGCGGGAAATGATCGGCGAGCTTGAAGCACAAAAACCGGAATTCATCGTTGTTTCCGACATGGTCATGGTGGCGGCTCGCCGTGACGATCCGATCCCAAGTCTCTCCAACTGGTGGGACGCATATCAAACCAACTACACCCGCGTCGGGCTGGCGGACATCATTTCCCAGACCGAAACCGCTTACGCTTTCGGCACAAATGCGGTCGCCATCCACGGAAAAATCCACAACTGTGCGTTGGAAATTTTCCAACGTAAACCCGACCCGGCTGAAGCGGGCCAGATCAAATGATCAAGGCGGTTGGCAAAACGCGATCATGATTTTTGTGCCCGTTCTCGTTTTCCTTGCCGGAAGATTAGTGTCAAGGCAGCGGATTGTGTTTCATTTCCGCCGCCTTTTGTAAATACGCCCCCGCCTCGTTTGTCCGCCCCATTTGGAGAAGTTCACCGGAAGTCTGCCGGAGAAATCTCGGATCCACATCCGCCAGCGTGAGGGCAAACGGCTGCTGGTTGGTCGAGAGGCGGAAGGCCAGCGCGCTATCCCGTCGAAGGTAAACATTAAAATACCTTGAAAACTTTGCCTCAGGCGTCTCAATATACCGGGCCGAAATCCACTGATATACCGGATGATCCAAGGCCGGGTGGTCCAGTGATTGAATCAAACCCTCGTTTTCTTCCATCAGAATCAGTGGCGGCTGTGTTCTCTCTAGATCGGCAATCACCTTTTGCGTGGCCCAGGTCTTGGAGGGACCATACAAGAGCCGGTCCGCCCAGAAGATGCCGCTCGCCGGCCGGCGGTCGCTGTAGTAATAAACACTGGGATCCACTCCCCAGATGTAAAAACATTCATCCGGCTTGAGCATCTGGTTGACGGCGTGGCCGCAGCGTTCAAACTCGCTGAAATTTTCCCCCGGGTATTTCAGGCGAGACCAAGTCATTCCGCTTTTATCAAAGTCGGGAATAATATGGCAGAGCAGGATGATGAGCGCCAGGATACCAATCATTTGCGCCACCGCCCATTGTTGCAATGCATTGGTGACGGCGATGATACCCCAGCCTGCCCCGACCGCCAAAACGGGCAGATAAAGCTGGTAATAGTGCGAAAAAAATTTCCCTGGAATAGACACGGCTAAAAATGTGCCGAGCAAACACCCCACCAAGGTCAGCACTTGCAAACGCCGGTTATCACTCAAACCTTTGCAGACTCCAAAAACAATCAGCAGCATCAATGGTGCGAGAAAGTCCATGAAGGTGGGGATAAGATCCAAGCCCAGACCATTCAAAATATTCGCCCAGATGCTGGAATGCGCGTTCGGGATGGTTTGTTTTCCGTTGCTGGCATAGAATAGCCCGTATCGCACCAGACAGTTATAAAATTCAACTCCCCGGCCTTGCCAGACAAAATAGAAAACCGTCAACACCCACAAGATTGCAATCGGCAGCAATACCCATCTCATTGTCCAAGCGCGACGTTTAAGCGCCACCGGATTCAGTCCCTCGGCCAATATCCAGGCCAGAGCCATCAATACCGCGATCGACAGGGTGTGCTGCTTGATTAGTGTGACCAAACCAAGCATCAGTCCGGCGGCGGCGTAATACCAGTGACTTTTCTGCGCCGAGTCGGCTCGCAGCCACAGCGCCACGCCCCAAATCATGAACATATTCATGAAGACCTCGTTGTTGGGTTGATTGGCCTCAAGCATCATGTCACCGCTGATGAGCGCCCAAAAAATCATTGCCCAGAGACCGCTCACGCGGCCCCAAGGTTTTGCCGATGCCGCCCAATAAACCCCAAACATCGTGATGGTCGTCACTAGGATGCTGACCCAGACTACGACCTGCGGAGTGGTTCCAACCAACTGGTGGACAACCTGCCAGATGACGAACATTCCTGGCGGCTTGAATTCAATGGTGTCCACATACATCTTGCCGCCGTCGGCCAGCACGCGGCCCATCAGGATTTGGGTGCTGACATCCCGCTCCAGCGGTTCGGAGGCGGTGTGCAGGCGGACGAACACAATCCACAAGAAGCCCAAAACGAAAACCGCCATCAATGTCACGCGGGAAGAAGCCCACGGAGGGGCGAGACTAGAATTAATTGCCCCCGCTTGTCTGGTCAAACTCATTTTGCAATTTAGGATATGAATATTTGATCCCACCAGTCAACTCCGTGTCGGGCCTGGAATTCCAAATCCGGCCATAGCTTGAACCGGTTGTTCAGTGTTCTTAAAATCCCAAGTCTTCCCCCTCGTGTAAGACAACGCCGATTTGTTCGAGACTGCCATGCCGCCCGTTATACCAGAGCAGCCATTTCTGACCGTCAAAAATGGCATAAGGTTTGTAGCAGGCATCATGATCCCATTTGTCCATGCCCGGGAAAATGGTCGGATTGGCGGGATGGCGCTGCCAGTTTGTGATGCCATCTTTGCTGCGAGCAAGGCAGATTTTGGCACTCGGCTCATCTTGGAAGCCGATATAAAACATCACATACCAATCTCCGTTTTTCACAACTTGGCCCCCGCCCACCTTGTGTTGTTCCCACAAATTCTTTGTTTCAGCGGAGAACACCGGGTTGCGCTCATATTTTTTCCAGGTCAGCCCGTCGGCACTGGTGGCGTAGCCGATCGCATTCGGCTCGTTCTGCTCACCACCGGAAAACCACATTCGGAAAAGCTTGGCCTGCTCGTCCCAGATTACCGAAGGACTCATGACGGCGATGTTTTTTTCCCACGGCTGGTCAAAGCTCAACACCGGCCTATCGCTCATGCGTTTCCAGGTGACGCCATCGGAACTCGTCGCATAACCAATCCACGAATGACCTTCCTTTGCTCCGGGTTTTATCTGGCCAGTATACCACATGTGATAAGTGTCACCTTTCTTCAGGACACAGGGCCGGTTGATGTCGTCTTCCCAACCGGTTTCCGCGCGCGGACCCAGCACAATCTGCGGCGGCTCACTCCAATGGATGCCGTCCTTGCTCTCGACCAGCGCCACGGCTTTTTGGGGCCGCCACGAAAGCCACATGCGATACTTGTCGCCGTCGCGGAGAACGGAAATATCAAAGCAGGTTCCATATTTTCCGCCCATCACCGGATTGCCCTCGAACTTTTTCCAGCCCGCTGACGTTTCGGCGGCGGTGGATGGTGGCAATCGGATGGTAACGTGTTTGAGTTTGTCCGAGGCGGCGTAGATCGCCGCCAGCGATGCCAGCAGCAAAAAGGTAAGGACAGCGATGCGGCACCGGTGAATTGACATATTATTGCTTCCGGATTACTGACGTGTTTTGCAACAAAACAGTTTTAACCTGCTTGAGCAAGAAGATTTCCATTTGCAGTGGCTTTGGCCCATGCCTCCAGGTTGCTCGCACAATCCGCGCGCTGCCGAAATTGGTTTTAGCGCTCGCCTCCGTGACGGTTTTCCAGTATTTGAACTCTCATCAATCCTTGCCTAAAACTGACGGATTGGGAAGAAGGGACTAGGACGCTCATCATCAACAGACCGACGCAAATCCACAGAAATGCAATATGACCAGAAACCGGATATTATTCATCGTGTTGCTCTTCGGGGTTGTTACCGTCCTGCTGCCGCTGCTGCCGCCATTCAGAGTGTTTCCCAGCCGTGATTCGGGTTTTTTTCTCTACATGGGAGAGCAATGGCTCGCGGGCAAAATACCCTATCTGGATATTTGGGATCATAAACCACCGGGCATTTTTTTTGTGGACGCGGCGGCGTTATGGATGGGCGGCTCTGGTTTATGGGGATTGTGGATTCTGGAATGCCTCAACCTGCTGGCTGCGGAAATCATCTGTTACCGGCTCGCAAAAAAATATCTTGCGCCTGAATGCTCAATTATTTGGCCCATAGCGCTATTGTCCTGCCTGCCATTTGTGATTATTGACGGCAATCTGACGGAAGAATTTGGAATGACTTTCCAGTTTCTGGCGGCATGGTTTTTCCTTGGCCCAAAACGTTCGTTCAGGAATATGGCGGGCTGCGGGATGGCTGCCGCCGCCTGCTTTCTTTTCAAACCCAATCTGGCAGGCGTCGGATTGGTGGCGGTTATAGGCACGCTGGCGAGGATCAACCGGATTGGATGGAAGCCGGCCTTAACCGATTTACTGGCAATGGGTGTTGGAGGAGCCGTTGTGTTGCTGGCGACATTGACGCCTTTTATTTCACACCATGCCCTGCCGCAAACGTGGGACGCGGTTATTCGTTACAATACCGCCTATACGCGTTCAACACTACAAGACAAGATCAACGCCGCAGTTGCCGGCAGCTCGTTGTTCTCGGAGCATAACAAAATGCTTTTTCTAGTGATGGAAATCGGCGTCGCGGTTGCCGTCCTAGGCCTCATCAAAAAGCAACCCGCGACCTCAACAGCAAACCGATTGACGAAGTTCTGTCTTGTTTGGCTGCCGGTGGAGATAATTTTCAGCACGCTTTCCGGCCGGCAGTATGAACATTATTTCACACCGTGGTTGGCACCGATGTCATTTCTCGCGGCGCAAGGCAGTTGTGCGCTCGCAAATTATATCGCCGAAAAAAACACCTGTTCGTGGCTTCGTTGGTTTTCGAGGGATCGGATACTAGGCATTGTCGGACTGCTGATTTTCATCCCCGCACTGAAGACAACGATTCCACAGATACTTCACGCCAATCCTGACCCCCGGCTGGAGGAAAAGGCGGCGGCTTCATATATTCAACAAAATACCGTTTCGTCGGACACAGTGCTGGTCTGGGGAGCGGATGTGGGGATTAATTTTTTTGCTCGCCGGCAGTCGCCCTCGTTTTACGCCTACCAGTATCCCCTTTACACCACCAATTATGTGACACCACAAATGATCGCCCGCTTTCTGAACGATTTGGAGAAGAACCGTCCCAAACTGATCATCGACATCTCGGCCAGCGACAAATTTATTCCGCCGATTGATCTCAAAAAAAGGCGGGAATGGCGTCCGGTGCTCGTTTATTACCTGCCTCCCGATATGAATGCCGTTTTCTCCTTCATCGAATCGCATTATCAGATCATCGGAACAGCCGGGTCGAAATCATGGCCAGTTTATCAACTCGTGAATTAATGAATTCAAATGCGATAACCCTGCGCAATGGTTCGCGGGATATTACGCCAAGCGCCCAAAAAAACAGCCCAGATATGATTTGAAACCTCTGCAAAAGTAATTTGCACCCGGAGTGCTGAGCGTCGCCCCGCCGAATCACTGTGGTTTCTGGCGGAGTGGTGCTTCGCGCTCCGACCGGTGCGGGACTTTGGCGGAGGTTTCTACGGATTCGGCCACAAGATTACATCAAGCCTGCGTTTGCGCAGAACGTGCGTGGCCGAAATAAAAAACCAGTTGGGGCGGCAGCCCTGAACCAAAATGGCTGTCGCTTGACTCAACATTCTTCGCCGTAAATTCGCCCATGGCAATTTATGCTTGATTTTACAGTCGAACAATTGAGCGCGTTTCATAACATTCCGCCGTCATGCTAACCGTTGTGCGGTGTTGGATTTTACTTTCGACCCTGCTGGTGGGCGCCGGCTGGATTTTGTCGGCGCTGCACCAGTTGAACCGCGCCGGCTATGCCGTGGTTTTTGCCCTCGCCGGGATCACCGCAGTTATCTGGCGGAAAAAAATCCGCTGGCGGCCGCAAAAAAAACCCGCGCAGATCTGTCATCAAATCCGCCGCCGCTGCAAACGTCCCGCGCCGTTCATTTTTCTTTTGCTGGTGCTCCTGGCATTTTTGTCCAGCTCCCTGCTCCCCGATCTGAACTATGACACCGACGCCTACCGGCTGCCGCGCGTCTTTCACTGGCTTTGGGCGGGACAATGGCACTGGATCCACACCTCCGATCTGCGGATGAATATTGCGGGCTGCGGTCTTGAATGGCTCTGCGCGCCGCTGATTTTGTTCACGCACACCGACCGGTTCCTGTTCCTGATCAACTGGATTTCCTATCTGATGCTGCCGGGGCTGATCTTCAGCGTCTTCACGCGGCTGCAAGTGCGTCCGCGCGTGGCGTGGTGGTGGATGTGGTTTCTGGCCGCCGGGTGGTGCTTCGCGCTGCAGGCCGGTTCCGCGGACAACGACAGTCTGGCGGCCGTTTATATTCTGGCGGCCGTGGATCTGGCCTTGCGGGCGCGCGGGAAAAAATCCGCCGCCGATTTGTGGCTGTCGCTGCTGGCCGCCGCCCTGGCGACCGGCGTGAAACAAACCAACCTGCCGCTCGCGCTGTTGTGGGTGATTGCCGCCTGGCCCGACCGGCGGGTTTTTTGGACACGACCGGTTGGAAGCTTCCTGGTTGCGGCGGCGGGGCTGCTCGTCTCGATTTTGCCGGTCAGCATTTTAAACTATGAACATTATGGCACTTGGCTGCCGGTGGATGTGGTCGGCCTGGTGGGGTCAGGAAGATTCCATCTGGATCCGTTTTGGGGCGTCATCGGCAACCTGTTCAGCATTCCGCTCCAGAATTTGATGCCGCCGTTCCACGAATTGCTGCCGCCGTGGTTTCGATATTCAACGTCACTTTGGAACGAACAGATGCGGCAATTCCTGTTTACGCCCTTCGGCGCGCATTTCAGGTCGTTCGAAAATTTCGGCTACCTGAACGCCGACTATTATCACGGCATCTGCGAGGGCAACGCCGGCCTCGGGCTGGGCGTTTGCATTTTGATTTTTGCGACCATTCTCGAAATGCGACGGCAGCAAAAGGCCGGTTCCGTCGGCGAACTTGTCCACCACGATGGGCTTCCATGGCTGTTACGCCTTGTTCCATGGGGCTTGCTCCTGCTGTTCATGGCCAAAGTCGGGACTTCGTCAAGCGCGCGCCATCTCGCACCCTACTACGTTTTTCTGTTTCCGATTTTGCTGGTAAAGCCCAGTCTTGGCAAAGTTGTTCGCGAACCCCGCTGGCAGCGGATTGGTCTGGAAATCATGGCGCTGGCCGTCATCGTGGTGGCCGGTGCCGGCAATCGCCCGTTGCTGCCGCTGCCGGCCCTGGCGGAAATGCTCCACGCGAAATTTCCCGGAAATGGACTCGTGACGGACCAATATGTGCGCTACGCGGATTCTGATTTTGTTGCCGCCGCCGCCCGTAAAAATTTCCTCGAACAATCGCTGCCGCCCGACGAAAAGGTCCTGGGTTATCATCCCATCGTCTGCGACGCGGACGAACCCGGTCTCTGGCTGCCCTACGGCCGCCGCCGCGTGGAGTGTGTTTCGCCTGATGATTCACCCGAACGTTTGCGCGGGCTGGGCATTCACTACGTCGTCGTGCATCTCTATCCGCGGGAAGGCAGCATCACGAATTGGATGGAGAAATATCACGGCAGCCTCGCCGGCCAATACACATTTTCAAACCCATCCGCCACGACTTTCGCGCCGCCGGAACTTTACCTGGTCCGGTTGAATTGACCGCGCCCGGCTTGACGGAATCAATTTTCGCTGCGAACTTTCCTGCGCTTGCCGCCATACGAATCCTCGTCAGCGACGGGCAACTGGTTCGCTGACCTCGCGCAGACTCCCGTCGTGCAAGCCCTTGCCCGGCGACCGGAGCCGGGCGGAGCGCAGACTTTTTCCGGCATCGCCGCGCCGGCCCGGCCTTTTTTCGCCGCGCTGCTGCAAAGACTTTTTCCGCACCGGCCCGTCGTCGTCGTTGTGGAAAATCTCAAGACGCAGGAGAGTTTCCAGCAGGATTTGGAAACGTGGTTGCAAGTTGAAGGTTGCAAGTTGAAGGTTGATGCGCGCACGAGTCCAACTTGCAACCCGCTTTTTTATCCCGCTTGGGAAACTTTGCCGCACGAAGGCAAGCTTCCGCACGCCGACGTCATCAGCGACCGGCTGCAAACGCTCGTCGCGCTTTCGGGAAACTCGCCACTCGCCACTCGCCACTCGCCACTGCTTGTGACCAGCGCCACCGCGCTGCTCCAAAAAACCTTCCCGCCCGGCGAAATTCAGAGCCGCACGCGGGCGCTGGCGCGCGGCGAAAAAATCGCGCCGCTCGACCTGATCGAATTTCTCGAGTCGCAGGGCTACGAGCCGGAGGCGCAGGTTTCGCAGAAAGGCGAAATCGCCCTGCGCGGCGGCATCGTGGACATTTTTCCGCCGACCAGCCCGTGGCCGGTGCGGCTGGAATTTTTCGGCGACGAACTGGAATCGCTCCGCTATTTCGATCCGCTCACCCAGATTTCGCGCGAGGAGATTTCGGAAATCATTTTGCCCCCCGCAGGTGAATTGGGGATCTTGAAAAAGTGGCAAGTGGCAAGTGGCAAGTGGCAGGAAGCTGCTACGGCGACGCTCAAACATGATCACGACACCCGTCCCCCGTCACTTGCCACGCTCTTGGATTATTTGCCGCCCGAAACCATTTTTCTTTTGTGTGACCCGGAATCACTCGCCGTCCATGCCGACGATTACGGGCAGCAAGTCCCGGCGGGTGATCCTTTTTTTGTCTCGTGGCCGGATTTTTTGACCGAGTTGAACCGTCGTCATTTCACGTCAATTGAATTGAGCGAGGAGCCCGGCGATACGGGCGAGGTAAATCCGCAATCCCCAATCCGCAATCCCCAATTTGAAAACCTCGACGCCTTCCGCCCGCTGGCGGAGCGCGCACCGGAACCGCAGGTCGCCGAGGCGCAGCGGCGCGAATTTTTTGCGCAAATGCACCGCTGGCTCCGGCAGGATTATGCCGTCCACGTTTTTTGCAACAACGCTGGCGAGCGCCAACGGTTCGAGGAAATCTGGCAGGAGCTTGGCGAAGTGAAAAGCGAGAAGGCCGAAGGACGGGAATCGGCCCGCACCTCGGACTTCGCCTTTCGTCCTTCCATTCACCTCGGCTCGCTGGCCCGTGGTTTCATCTGCGACGAGGCGAAGCTGGTGGTTGTCACCGACGCGGAAATCTTCGGGCGCTACAAAATCCAGCGTCCGCGCCGACAGAAATCCGCGCACGCGCTCGCCGCGCGCTCGGCGCTGGACATTGACTTCACCGACTTGGAAGAAGGCGATCTGGTGGTGCATTTGCAGCACGGCATCGGCCGTTATCTGGGATTGAAAAATTTGCCGGTTGGCAACAACAGGCGCGGAGTCGAACCTGTAACTTTCAACTTTCAACCTGCAACCGAGTGTCTCGTCATCGAATACGCGCCGAGCGGCGACGCAGTCGAGCCGCCGAAACTTTACGTCCCCGTCAGCGAGGCGCATCTCGTCAGCAAATACGTCGGCGCGGGCAAGGCCAATCCGCCGCTGCACACGCTCGGCGGCACGCGCTGGCACAAGGCCAAGGAGGACACGGAAAAAGCCGTGCGCGACATCGCCGCGGAGATGCTGCGCATCCAGGCCGTGCGCGAAACGCAGCCCGGCCATCCGTGCAAGCCGGACACGCAATGGCAGCGGGAGTTTGAAAGCGCCTTCATTTATGAGGAAACGCGCGATCAGATCACCGCCATCGCGGATACCAAGGCCGATCAGGAACGCGCCAAGCCGATGGATCGTCTCATCTGCGGCGACGTCGGTTTTGGCAAAACCGAGGTGGCGATTCGCGCGGCGTTCAAGTGTGTGATGGATGGAAAACAAGTTGCCATTCTCGTGCCGACGACGGTTTTGGCGCAGCAGCATTTCAATAATTTTCGCGAACGCATGGCGGATTATCCGGTTCGCGTGGAACTGCTCTCTCGTTTCCGCACCAAGCGCGAGCAGTCGCGCGTGGTCAAAGATTTGGCGGCCGGCGCGGTGGACATCGTCATCGGCACGCATCGCATCGTGCAGGACGACATCGCGTTCAAGGATCTCGGGCTCGTCGTGATTGACGAGGAGCAGCGTTTCGGTGTCTTGCACAAGGAAAAGTTCAAGCGGCTGCGGACGATGGTGGACGTGCTGACGTTGAGCGCCACGCCGATTCCGCGCACGCTTTACCTCGCGCTCACCGGCGCGCGCGACATGAGCACGATCCAGACGCCGCCGCACGACCGCCTGCCCGTCGAGACGATTGCCACGCCTTACGACGAGCGCACCATCCGCGACGCCATCCGGCGCGAGTTGAATCGCGGCGGACAAGTCTTCTTCCTGCACAACCGCGTGACGACGATTGACACGATGCTGGCGAAGTTGAGATCGCTGGTGCCGCAAGCGCGCATCGTGGT
>Ga0181528_10000476_pt1 | contig 28687 bp, 24 predicted proteins | sample PEATcosm2014_Bin_47_FD_119742 | JGI IMG/M metagenome (GOLD analysis project Ga0181528, IMG submission 119742) | Peatland microbial communities from MTU Mesocosm Facility, Houghton, MI, USA - PEATcosm2014_Bin10_10_metaG | ecosystem: Environmental > Terrestrial > Soil > Wetlands > Peat | place...
CACATCTGCCCGCAGTTGTCGCAGGATATGGCGGTTAGCCGAAGGGGCCCGGCTGACCTATGAATTACCGCCATACGTTTCACGCGGGAAATTACGCGGATGTGTTCAAGCATGTACTGCTGCTGAAGCTTTTGCGCGGGATGCAGCGCAAGGAGAAGGGCTTTCTCTATCTCGATACGCACGCCGGGCGCGGAGCTTTTGATCTCGCGGCAGGCGCGGGCACGCCGGAGAGGACTCCCGAATGGCCCGCTGGCATTGGCCGGCTGTGGAAGGAGCCATCGGCGCTGCCGGTGCTGGAAGATTACCTGGCTGTGGTGCGGGACTTTAACAAGCGGCGGGGCGGGGGCGGTGTGCAACCGCGCTACTATCCGGGTTCGCCGTCGATTGCCGCACTGGTGCGGCGGCCTCAAGACCGTCTGGCGTTGTGGGAACGGGAAGACCGGGAAGCCCGCAAGCTGCGAGATGAACTGGAATGGTCGCGCAGCACGGCTGTGGAGTGCGGCGACGGATATGGTGCATTGCGGGCCGCGCTTCCTCCGCTTGAACGCCGGGCGCTCGTGCTCATTGACCCGCCGTATGAGGAGCAAACGGAATTCGAAGCGATATTGACCGCGCTGGTCGAGGGAATGCTGCGCTTTCCAAGCGGAGTGTTTGCGATCTGGTATCCGGTGACGGAGCGGACGCGGGTCGAGGCATTTCGCTGCGCGTTGCGGGTGCGTTGGCCTGCACCCGTGCTTGAAGCGGAATTGTCGGTGACCGCGAATCCCCAGGTGCGCATGAAGGGCTGCGGCCTCGCGGTAATCAACCCGCCTTGGGGCTTCGCCGACGAAGTGAAGGCGTTGCTTCCGGAATTGTGCAGTCGACTGGGCGTGGACTCCGGGGCCTCGTCGCGCTGGGGATGGCTGGTGCCCGAGCGCTAGTCCGCATGTTTCGCAGTTTTTGCCACCGCTACAGTCGCTCATCATCATGCAACACCTCTGCTGGCAGTTGCCGCAGGATATGCGGGCTAAACAAGCGTCCGCATGAACTCGGCAAAGTTCTCGAATACCGGTATGCCGTGCCGCCCAATCTCTGGAATTGAGCGTGGATCGACCTTTCCTGTTCGCACGGCGACCGGATGGATCCCAGCATTGATTGCAGCCTGATGGTCGCTTGCGTTGTCTCCCACCATATAACATTGCGCAGGATCGAGGCCATGCCGCGCGATCATCTCGATGATGAAGCGAGGCGACGGTTTGCGGTAGACCGAAGGCTGGCCGGGCGCTTCCGGCGCGATGCAAATGTCGTCAAATACCGGGCGCGGCAGTGCGAGCATTTCTTCGAGCCGCGCATTGACCCGGTGGGTGTCCTCGATCGTGTGGTAGCCGCGGCCGATTCCCGATTGATTCGTGAACAGAAAGAGAAGGTAGCCGAGTTCACGCGCGCGACGCAGTGCCGCCTCGGTGCCGGGGATGAGTTCCACTCCAGCCGGATCAGAAAGATAGACTTTGTCGATGATCAGTGTGCCGTCGCGATCGAGGAAGAGTGCGCGACCGGCCCCGGATGAAGATGCGTTCACGACGAATGCGAAACGTACGCCACAAGTTCGTCCGGCGAAACGGTGGCGGTGCCGATCTTGCCAACCACCACTCCGGCCGCCGCGTTTGCGAAGTGTGCCGCCGTCTCGATATCCGCCCCTGCCACCATCGCGAGCGTCAGCGCGGCGATCACCGTGTCGCCGGCACCCGAGACGTCGAACACTTCCCTGGCGGCGGTGGGAATCCTGCGGCCGGGCACGCCCTGGCGGCTCAACAGCATTCCATCAGCACCAAGCGTGACGACCAGGTTTCGCGGGTGACACTGCTCCCAGAGTCGCCGGCAGATCTCCGCGTCGTTTATGCCGTCCTTCCCCGGATTCAAGCCGGCCATTTCCAGCGCCTCCTTGTGATTGGGCGTGATGAGATCGAGGCCGTCCGATTCATTTCCCCCCGAGGGTTTCGGATCAAGTGACACGAAGCGGCCGTGTTGCCGGGTGGTTGCGGTGATCTTCGCCATGAGTTCCGTCGTGAGCACACCTTTGGCGTAATCGGAGAGGATCACCCCGTCGCACCTGGCGATCTTGCTTTTCAGCAGTCCGAATGCGGCATCGTGCGCCAGGGCGGCGCGATAGCGGGCCGGCGCATCTTCGGCGTCGATGCGACACAGCTGTTGGTTGCGGACCACGACCCTTGTTTTCGTAATCGTGGCGGCGTCCAGCAGGAACCGATGGTCGAACTTGATATGCTGCGTCGTCAAATGCTTGAGCAATTGCGCGCCGTTCGCGTCACGGCCGATCGCGCCGACGAGTTCGACAGAGGCTCCCAATGACGCGGCATTTGCAGCGACGTTGGCGGCGCCACCGGCGGTGTTCGTCTCCCGCTCGCGCTTTACGACGGGGACCGGCGCTTCCGGCGAAATGCGCGTTGCGTCGCCCCAGATGTAGTGGTCGAGCATCACATCGCCGACAACCAGGATGCGGAGGTCGGAGATCCTCTTGAGGAGTAGACGGGTTTTTGCGGGCGAGATGGCAGGCATCAGCGGAGTTCCCATTCGTAGTGGTAGTGTGAAAGCAATCTCGGGCGACCGGGCGTCACCTGCACGACGTCCTCGATCCGGCAGGCCCCGAGTCCCGGATAATAGAGGCCCGGCTCGACAGTGACCACCGCCCCGGTTTTCAGCTCGTAGTCGACGTTTCCGGAAATTCGAGGAAGTTCATGCACGGCGAGCCCGAGTCCATGGCCGGTACCGTGGAAAAAACCGGTTGAGCCGCGAGCGGTGTTTCGGGTGGGGTAGTGCAGGGCTTCGAAGTACTCCACAACGCCACGATGCACCTCCCGTCCGTTGACGCCTGAGTGAATCGCTGCACGTGCCCCAAGCTGGGCGGCGCGAACTGCGGCGACAAGCCGGCGCTGCTCGTCTGAGGCGCGGCCGCGCAGAAAGGTGCGTGTCATGTCGCCGTGGTAACCGGTGGCGGTGATGCGTGGGAAGACGTCGACAACGATCAATTCATTGGCGTGGAGGGGGCCGTGGCCGCTTTCGTGAGGATCGCAGGCCTGGTCACCGCCAGCGGCTATGGTATCGAGGGAAACTCCGCCAGCTCCCAGGCAGGCGGTCTCAATGGCGAACTTAAGGTCTTCCGACGTCAGTTTCCTTCCCTGGTGGTAAAGCGAACGGCCCTTGATTTTCGCCTGGCGCAGCAGGGCTTCTGCTGCAGCGATTCCCTTTGCCGCGCAGCGATTGCCTTCGCGAAGCGCTGCTGTCTCATCCGGACTCTTGATCTGGCGTTCGGGGAAGATCGCTCCCTGGGCGGGAACAAGACGGATTCCAGCATCCTGGAGCTTGAAGGCGATCCCGGCGGGGAAATCGTCGGGCACGGTGAAAGCCGGAATCTTATAGCGTTCCGCCAGCAGCACGATGACCTCGGCGGGCCCGATGCGGCGATCGGGCCAACGCTCCCTGGCCCGGAGGTGCCAGGATTCAAGCGGCAGAACGACATCGAAACTGGAGCCTCGCTTCACCCGCGCGAACTCCAGTGCACTGACGACGCAGACCTTTCGTCGACCGGCACGGAACGAAATAAAGGGATCGGGGACCTGTATCCGGCCAAAATAGCGTTGATCCGGATTCGTGCTCGAGTCGGAGTAAAGCAAAGGTGGCGTTTGCACTTCGGTGAAAGGATGATTGAAGTCTGGAAGGCGGCGCATTACCCACGAAAACAGAGGAAAACGCAAAGATGTTTTGGCCATTATCCAATCAACGGGCGAAAGCGCTGGGGTGCGTGCTGCTGCTCGCGCTGGCCGTTCCGGCCTGTGTACGGAGGGCGCCGGCGCCACCGCTGGTCGCGAAGACCGTCCAGGACTGGTTTCCAATCAAGGTCGGAGATCAGACGGTGCAAATGCAGCTTGCGGTCTTCTCAGCCGAGATGGAACACGGGCTGATGGAGCGGCGCGAGCTGGCAGGCGACCAGGGGATGCTGTTTGTGTACCGCGAACCCACGCAGATGAGCTTCTGGATGCGGAATACTCCGTTGCCGCTGGACATTGGTTTCTTTGGCAGCGGGGGGGAGCTCAGGGAGATCTATTCGATGTTGCCATTTGATGAGACCGCGATCCGATCCCGGAGCAACGCGCTTGAGTATGCACTCGAGATGAACCGTGGTTGGTTCCACGACCACGGCGTCAAGCCGGGTGCAATGCTCGACCTCAAATCATTGCGTGAGGCACTCAAGGCGCGCGGCCTGGCACCCGAGGATTTCGGCCTGCGGTGAGCCGGCCGGCTTCTTTTCATTTCAATTTGGCGCCGGGCGCCCGATGTTCCCGGGGACAGTGCAGTATTAACTTTCCGGTCTGGATCAGCCCTCCGGCCCAAATAAATTGTTTCTCAATGGATCAAACACAACCCGCTGCTGCCTCAAAAAGAATCCTCTTGATCGACGATGAAGAGGCGGTCCGCCTGTCGGTGGGGGAAATCCTCAAACGCGCTGGCTACTCGGTGGAGAGCGCGATGGACGGCAAGGTCGGATTGGGGCTTCTTCGGCAGCAGAATTTCGACCTGCTGATCACTGATCTTCTCATGCCGGAAGGCGATGGATTGGAGACAATTATGGCGCTGCGCCGGAGCCGCACGTCAATGAAGATCATGGTCATTTCCGGTTGTGCCCAGACACTCGGGGACGAATACTTGAAGATTGCGCATCACCTTGGGGCTGACGTCATTCTGGCAAAGCCGTTTACCCGGATTGAGCTTCTGACCGCAGTGGCGAAACTGCTCGAAGGTTCCTCGGTCCCGGTCTGACAAAAGCCGGCGAAGCAGCCCGTTTGGAGCGGATCGGCCCTTAGACGGACTCTTATCGTTTGCTCCAGAGTCGAAGCGATGTGAGCAGGAACGTCTCCAGCGCGGCGGATTCACCAAGATTTAACCGAAGCAGAGAATTGCACCGCTCCAATTCCGCGACGGCGGCGGGCAATGCCCTGCGGATGGCGCCGTCCCGGGAGAGCATCCGGGGATGAGCGAAATCCAGCGTCGCCCTTTCGATCTCGGTAAACAATCGCTGGCGGATGCCATTGGCGATTCCAGTCTCGATGGCGATCTGTTCCTCCTCCGAGAGTTCCGGCGGCAGACTTCCTTTTTGCTGTGTCCAGACGTCTGCCGTTGCGCCGGCAAGGATTGAGTTGAAGCGCGCAACCAGACCGTAGAGCGCAAATATCTGCCCGGCGACAGCCTGGTTGCCGGTGACGCCATCAGCCAGGCGCCCGAGCCAGGCCTTGTAATCGTTCTTCCATGCCGGCAGGTCGGCGTGGGCCAGGGATGCGGCTGAGGACGGAAAGCGAAAATGCAGGCAGCGGCTCCGGATCGTCGGCAACAGCGCGTAAGGCCGGGTTGTCAGCAGCAGCAAGGTGGTCAGCCCGGGCGGTTCCTCCAAGGTCTTCAGAAAAATGTTCGCGGCCGTCTGGTTCATCCGGTCGGCCTCGTGGATGATGGCAACCTTCCGACGGCCGACCACCGGGGAAACCTGGAGCTTGCCAATCAGCTCTCGCGTGGGCTCGGCGCCAATCTGCCGCATCTTGCCTGCGGGGCGGAGTGCAAAGCAGTCGGGATGATGTTCCGGCGGAAACTGCCTCGCCTCGGGTGATTCGTTCAGCAGCCGGTCTGCTATCGCCCGGGCCACCAGTGCGAGCGTTTCAATGTCGGCGCCGTGCAGCAGCAGGCTGTGACCGAGGCGATCCCTTCGCAGAGCTTTTTCGATCACCGCGACCGCCGGTGTGCCGGCAAGCGATTCGGGCCAGGAGACGATGGGCATGGTTCGCAGAGGAACGCGCGATCGCGCTCGGCGTATTGATGGGCGGGAAATCGACAGACGGCAGGGAGCGACTAGAGGTCGATCCGATTTCTCAATTCATTCCAGATGAGAGTCCGGATCTTGTCCTCCGGAAGGGTGCCGTCGACGACGAAGAACCGTTTGGGTAGCGACCGCGCCAGGACCAGGTAGCCTTCGCGCACCTTTTTGTAGAAACTGATATTCTCCCGCTCCATGCGATCGGGCAGGTCCGAGGCGCGCTGCTTGATGCGGGCAAGGCTGATGCGGGTGGGGACGTCAAGCACAATGGTCAGGTCGGGGAGCACGGTGCCGACGGCGAAGTGATTGATCTGCTGGACAGGATCAAGGGAAAGGCTGCGTGCGACGCCCTGGTAAACCGTGCTGGAGTCGATATAGCGATCGCAGACGACGATCACGCCTTTCATCAGATTGGGGGCGATGACTTCGCGCACGAGTTGGGCGCGTGAAGCTGCGAAGAGAAGCAGTTCCGTCTCCGCACACATTTCATCTCCCTTGGAATTGTGCACGATGATATTCCGCACCTGCTCGCCGATCTCGGTTCCGCCTGGTTCGCGAGTGGACACGACACGGCGCCCCGCGGCCTGAAGCTGCTCGGCCAGAAGGGCGATCTGGGTGGATTTGCCGCTGCCTTCTGAGCCCTCGAACGAGATCAAAATCCCGCGGCGTTTGGCCCGGCGCGGACGGGTGCCGGTTTGCGCGGGAATCTTGGCTGGATGTTTTTGCTTTTTCATTTCAGATGAGTTTTACCCGTTCTCCTGCCATTGCATGAGAAATGATTCGAGGTCGCTGAGCGACGGGCTGCTTCCGGTGCGCACATAATGTCCTGAGGTGGTAACGCCGAGAGTCAGGCACGACTCCGGCGCGAATCCAAGCAGCTGCCCGATCGCAAACCCGGCGTTGAAGTGATCGCCCGCGCCGGTGGTGATGAGGGGCTGGCTGGTGTACGGTCCCGGAACCCACCACGTGTCATCCCTGGTTGCGCACACGGCCGATTTCGTGGGATGGATGACGACGGTGCTCACAGCCAGCTTCTGGCGGATCTGTCGCGCAAGAGATCGCAGGCCCTGTTCGTCCTCAGGTTCTTGGCCGCCGCCCAGAACCGCGAGAACCTGCTGGGCTTCCTTGAGGTTCAGGCCGAGCGTCACCCGACCGAAGCTTTGGAATCGCGCGATGGTGTGCAGCACCAGCGACAGATCGCCGCCGGACCGCTTTTCCGGGTCGGCGAGATCGAAAAAGAAAATGCGGTCGCGCGGCGGCAACACAGGGAATACGCGGCCGGCCAGCTCCTCAAAAACGGCGGTCAGGTTTGGAATCATTGTCCAGTTGACCATGGCGACCAGGTCGGCGCGGGAAAGACAGTCGAACAGCGCGCCTTCACCCATCACGGCGATGATGTTCCCATAAGTAATTTCATCGAGGTTGCCTGTCTGCCCGAGCATCACCTTGCCATCGCTGAATTCGAGCGCTGTGGTGAGGGCGGGCTCACACAGTGAAACAACCTCGGCCCGGCGAGCCATCTCCTGGAAAACAGGCTGGAGAACGGGGCGGCCAAGTGCCCCGATGTATTTCAGCCGCATGCCTGCGGCAAGCAACGCGCTCGCCATGATCGGCCCATTGCCGCCAAGCTTCTCCATGCGCGGATACAATTCGATGTTCGTGCTCTTTCCCGCCGCGGCCAGGATGCGCCGGCCAAATTCCTCAATGGTTGCCATTGGAGTGAACGCCGCTCCCGGACCGTGGCGGGTGGCGACGGGGTGCACGATCCGGTCGACAAATCCGTCGAAGCCGACCACAGCGAACTTATCGAAGGCGGACACGTTCCGGCTGCGAAATTCATCAAGCGTGCGAGTCTGGAAACTCATTGGGGAGACAGTCCCCAAGGAGAAGTCGGCCTGCGAATTGCGGCAATCACATTCGCGCGGGTTGCCGCGACCATTTTCGTTGCGCGCTTCGGTCAACCACGCCATCAATCGCTTTTATGTCGCTGTCGGTCTTGTCGTCTTCCGTCCTCGCCACCACCAATCCATGGTTGCTGTTCGTGCGCTGCGATCCTGTCGGCCAGGTGATCACCGCGTTGCTCGGCATTTTCAGCCTGATCGCGTGGACGATCATGTTCGGGAAACACATGGAATTGAGAAACCTCAGCCGCCGCAATCAACGCTACGACCAGCAGCTGCGCGACCAGAAGGCGCTGATGGATCTTCCCGAGTCGTTCCGAAATATCCGCGGCGTTCCGTATGCTGACCTCTTCGCGGATGCGATTGATGCGTATTGGCGCGCTGCGACCATCGGAAAGCAGAAGGGCGAGGACTCGCTGCATGCCCGACTGGAACACGCGGAGAACGCCCTTCAGCGCGGACTTGCCCGCCAGACCTTGCGCTATGAATCCAGCATGATCTTCCTGGCCAGCATCGTTTCCGGCGCGCCGTTCCTCGGCCTGCTTGGAACTGTCTGGGGCGTGATGGAGGCGTTCAGCTCAATCTCTGTGCAGCAGACGGCCAGCATTCAGACGCTGGCGCCGGGCGTCTCAGCCGCCTTGCTGACCACGATCGCGGGCCTGATCGTGGCCATTCCGTCGGTGTTCGGTTATAATATCCTGCTCGCCCGGTCCCGGCAGCTGATCACGGAGACGGAAAACTACGCCAGCAGCCTTGCCGACCGCATCGAACTCGAGATGCAGATGTGAGCTCAGGCTCCGACGCATTTCGCCAATCGAACCGCCCGTTGCCATATTCCGATCGCCTCCGCCGCACATTTCTCCATGGCCCGCACCTTTCGCCGTCAGCGTTCAGCCGCCCCGATCGCGGAGTTGAATCTCACCAACCTGATCGATCTGGGGTTTACGCTGCTGATCATCTTCATGATTGCCACGCCGCTCATCCAGCAGGAGCAGACGATCCCGGTCAATCTGCCGACCGAGGGAAAGCGCGGCCAGCAGAAGCCGCCCAGCGAAACCAAATTCCAGCCGATCATCATCGATCACAACGGCCAGTATTATTTCGGGCAACGCCGCGTGAGTTACAAGGAACTGGAAGGCTTGGTTGCCGACTTGGGGGAGATGAAGGACCCGCCTGTCATCCGCATCCGCGCCGACATGACGCTTCAATACCAGCAGATCGTCCACCTGATGAATCTGCTGATGAAGAACAATCTCGCAAAGATCACGTTCGATACCCAGGCGGAGTGACCGATGCATGAGCGAACGCCCAATGCGTTGATGCTTTCGCTGGCATTGCACTTCGGTGTCGTGCTGGCGATTGTTGCGCTCGCCTTTGTCGCACAGCAGAATCAGCCGGCTCCCGTGCAGGTATTTGAGCTGGTCGCTGGGCCGCCCACTGACCTCACGGCCACCGAGGCGCCGGCCTTGGGCAGCCAGGACGGCCAGGTCGAGGTGAAGATCCATGAAACGCCGGTGAAACAGGAGCCGCGGCCGTCTGAAGCAACGCCTGTGGTCAGCACACCCGAGGAGCCGGTCTTGATACCGGTTGCTCCAGCGCATCCGGAAAAAAAGACCGCGGAGAAGGCGCCGACTGCAAAGACTCCGGCCAAAGTCGGGCCGATCATCTCCTATAAGGATTTTGTCAAGAAGCATGGCGCGCCGACGCCTTCAAGATCGACCAACTCCGGATCGTCACGAGCCATGAAAGCGCCGCAACTCAAGACGCACGGCATTCCGGATGGCGTGATCGGCGGTTCGTCTCGTTCCCACGGCGGCGGGGGCGGAAAGGCACTGACCGCAGCCGAACACTCGGCATTGGAGGCGTACACGTCGCGGCTGGTCGCCGCACTGCGACAGAATCATGAGAAGCCGCCCGGACTTTCTGACCTCCTGTCAGCAGATGTTGAGTGCCTGATCGCCGCCGATGGAAGCTTTTCGAGCGTGCACGTCGTCCGAACATCGGGGAACGTCGCGTTCGACCAGTCGTGCATCCAGGCCTTTATGCGGATGGGCCCGATCGGTCCGACGCCGGATGGCAAATCCGGCACGTGGAAAATCACGTTTCACATGGTTGACCCCAATTAGCCCTGGCCCGCAACGGCGCCGCCCTTCATCTTTGGTTGCAGGGGCGCTGCGCCGGGACACATTGATTGAATGGTCGAATCCATGCAAACTGTGGAAATCGAGCTTGTTCGCAATTCGAACAAAAAATCGCTTGCCCCTCGACTTCGCCCGGGCTCCTGACCGATTCCGCTCCCGCTCGGGGTCATCCTGAGCTCGTCGAACAACAGGCGGGCTTCCGCCCCGGCTCCAATCAAATAACCCCATGCACCATCCCCTGCGTTGCCACTTCAGAAGAATTCCGGCCGTGATCGCATTGTCGACAGGCCTGCTGCTCGCCCGCGCCGCGGCATCCGCCGCGACTGAATCCGGGGCGGCGCCCTACGATGCTGTCAACCCGTTCATCGGCACGACCGCCGGGGGCAACACGTTTCCGTGCGCGACGTTGCCCTTCGGCATGATGCAGTGGGGACCTGATACGCGAGCCGACGGATGGTACCACTACGAGGACCACAGCATCCGCGGATTCAGCCTTACGCACATCAGCGGCGCCGGATGCCCTATTTACGCGGACATTCCTTTGTTGCCGTGGATCGGCGAACCGGCCGGCTCTGACACGCCGCGGGCGTGCTCGCTCGCGTTCTCCCACGACCACGAGCAGGCCCATCCAGGGTACTACGCCGTGGAGTTCGACAACAGGATCAAGGCCGAACTCACGGTCGCGGCACGCTCAGGAATCGGCCGGTTTGTGTTCCCCCCAGGGGCCGTGCGCACGTTGCTGATCAAGGCGGGCGACAGCGCGACGGGAGACGACCCCTCGTACGCGACCCATGTGACCTTTGTAAAAATCCGGGGCGCGGACACGGTGGAGGGGAGCGTCCATGGCGGCGGATTCTGCGGCTCCCACAGCAGCTACACGCTCTATTTCGTCTTCAAATTCTCCCGGCCGTTTGCCTCATTTGGCACCTGGACCGACACGATCAGGGCGGGAAGCGACTCCGCCAGCGGTCCGAAGGCGGGCGCCTACGCATCGTTTCCGGACACTGCGGAACCGATTCTCGTCAAGACCGGCCTTTCGTTTGTCAGCGTCGAGAATGCGGCGGCGAATCTTGCCTCGGAGATACCCGGCTGGGACTTTGACGGTATCCATGGCGCTGCTACGCGAAAATGGAATGAGGCGCTCGCCACCGTCAGGGCTGACGGGGGCACTCCAGACGAGAGAACGATCTTCTATACCGGGCTGTATCACATGATGCTTTCGCCGAATCTCTTCAGTGACAGCAACGGCGACTACATCGGATTTGACGGCGTTGTCCGGCGCCTGGGTTCGCACGAGGCGCAGTTCTCGAACTTCTCCGACTGGGACATCTATCGTGATGTCATCCAGCTGGACTCCCTTCTTTTCCCGGAACAGACCGGCCAGATGATGCAGTCGTTGGTGCGCGATGCGGAGCAAAGCGGCTGGCTGCCTCGCTGGCCGGCGGCCAATGACGTGACTTATATCATGGGAGGTGACTCGCCTTCAATCGTGCTCGCCGAGGCGCATGCCTTCGGTGCTCGAGGGTTCGACGCCCGGACAGCGTTGAAATTCATGCTGAAAGGCGCCCTGCAGCCGGGGACCGGCCTCCATGGAAACTCCGAGCGGCCGGGGTTGACCGATTACCTGGCCCGCGGCTACCTTCCCGTCGACAGCGCCAACGAGGCCGCCGCGTCGATGACTGTTGAATACTCTTGCGCCGACTTCGCGATCTCGCAATTTGCCGCGGCGCTCGGCGACAACGCCGATGCGGAGAAACTGCTGCGCTCCGCCCAAAACTGGAGAACCCTGATCGACAGCGAAACCGGATTCATCCGACCGCGCACAGCCGATGGCAAGTTTATCGGCGGTTGGGATCCCGATCACCTTATGCCGCGGCACACGAATTGGGACAAGGATGATCAACTCGGTTTCGAGGAAGGTTCAGCCTGGCAGTACACGTTTATGATTCCGCACAATTACGCCGGATTGATCGAGGCGCTGGGCGGGAAGGAAAAGGTCCTGCCGAAGCTGGACAAGTTCTTTGAGCAGGTGAGCGGATGGGGGCTTCCGACCTACACCGTGACCAACGAGCCGGATTTCTGCGCGCCCTTCGTCTATCTGTGGGCCGGATGCCCCTGGAAGACCCAGGCGGTCATCGACCGTATCCGCCGCGAGACGTTTACCACAAAGCCCGACGGATTGCCGGGCAACGACGATCTCGGAGCGACCTCCGGAGTTTACGTCTGGAACGCGCTGGGCATGTATCCGGTGATTCCTGGAATCGGCGGACTTGCCCTCGGAACACCCATGTTTCCCCGGTCGGTCATGCGATTTGGCAACGGCAGCACTTTGGAAATCCTGGCGCAGGGCGACGGCATTTACGTGCAATCGGTGAAGCTCAACGGCAAGCCCTACACGAGCACCTGGCTGCCGATCGAAGCCCTCGTGCATGGAGCCAATCGATTGGAGTTCGTCATGGCCATCCAGCCAGACAAGTCCCGGGGCACGCAGCCAGGGGATTTTCCTCCTTCCTTCGACGCCACGAAAAAACCGTAGCCTCGCAGCGGTGAACTCGTCAGCAGGTCCGAACCATCCGGGCTAGAAGACGATCCATGCCTCGAGATACAGGGTGTTGTTGTCTTTGGCGTTGGCACCGGCTCCGTCGTAATTTGTCCGGGCGCCGTTGAATCGGTTGTACACCGTGTATTGAAGCGTCAACTTCACGTTGCTCTTTGGCCAAATTGAGGGGCCTCCGCCCTTGTTGAAAGGAAGGTAGTTCGCCTGAATGATGAAGCCGTCGCTGTTCGGAGACCCTGTCTGGCTGCCGGAATAAAGGACCGGGTCGCTGTCGCCGCTGATGAGAAAATACTGGATCGTCGCCCCGAACGTCTTGTCGTACAGGTAGCTGATCGTGGCCTTTGCGCTTGAAAGATGGTCCGTCGCGTTGCTGGTCGCCTCCAGCTGGTTGCTGGCGTCCCAGTTTTCGTGTTCATAGATCCAGCTTAACATTCCCGTCAGGTCGTGTTTGCCGCTGGAGTACTGATATTGGGAGTCGAGCCCGAGGTCGAGAATCCGGTCCTTTCCGGCACTCGAGTCGCGGCCTGGATACGTGTTGGACGCCATTCCGAACGTTCCGATTTCCCAGTGTGCATTTCCGTAGATCTTTTCCATGGCAAACCGCCAGTAGGGCGCCATTCCTGTGATCTGCGTTTCGCCTGTGGGATCGACGCCGAGGGCGCTTTGAGTATGGGCTCCTAGGGTGCGGTAGCCGCCGATGTCGAAGTAAAACGTGTCGTTCAACATCGTGTAGAAACCCACGCCCCAAACCTGTCCTGCCGTGCTGCCATCGATGAAAGTGTCAGCCGCCGGCGCCGGGGCGAGGCCGGATCCCGTGAACGGATAGCCCCACGCGGGTGTGCTGTTCCACGGATCTTGCATCGTCGGATTGTTGTTTATGTAGAGTCCGAAGATGGCATCCACTCCGCCGATGGTTCCGGTGTCGGCATAGCGCAACTCCGTGTTGTCCCACGACCAGGTCTTCGCCACTCCATCATAAGTCGTCTGGCTGAAGACACCGATCTTGTTCACAAATGAACCAATGTCCTTCCCGAAAATGCTGTCGCCGAACGGGCCGAACAGGCGGCCGGCGTAGAAGATGCTCGCCTGAGTGAGTGCGTAATTGTTGTTGTCGCCGAATCCGGGCGCTGCTCCGCCCGCCTGCCCTTTTTGGGTTTCAGAGAACGACGGCTGGAGCATCACCGCCAGGGGCAGGTAGTTCGGCGGGTTGTCGGCCTCGGCGGTGTATCCGCTCAGCTTGAACTGGCGCCCGAATTGGTTGAGCAACGGGAATTCAGTGTGACAGGCAATGCATTGCATGTCCATCTGACGCGCGAAGCTTGGCAGCGCCTGGCTTGCCGTTGGCGTCCCCAGCCAAGCGCATGCGAGCGCCAGTCCGCCAATGAGCCCGAGTCTTCGCCGGAGGGTCACTCCCGCCGGCGTCCGCTGCGAGCGCACGGGGCCGGTCATCAGATTGTCGTGGTTCGTGGTGTTCATCGTGGTCTTCCTACGTTGAGGGCCGATAGCGGCTAGAACCCGAGGTCTTCGCTTTTGGGTTTGAGGCTGATGAGATAGGCGACGAGGTCGTCGAGCTCGGCGTCCTGGATAATTCCACCCCAGGCCGGCATGTAGAGCGGCGGGGGCGGACGCTTGGGGTCCATTGGAGTGATCTCTCGCTGGCCTTTGACGATGCGCGCCTTGAGCTCATCCTTGGTGTAACCGTCACCGACAAACGTCAGACCGGGGACCAGCTCGGCGGTCTTTGCGTTCGGATTGGGCACGCCGCCTTTTGCGTCGGCCCCGTGGCAGCCTATGCAGCCGTATTTGCGGAAAACCTCGTGCCCGCGTTCAACGGGGCTCATCAACGAAGGCAGAGTCAACGCCATCGTCTGGTCGCGCAGGTTCATCAAGAAATCCGTCAACGCACGGGCCTCGGCCTCCGTGAAGCCGAACCGCGGCATGACGGTGCCCGGACTTACGGCCTGGGGGTTTTGAAAATGCTGGATCATCCACGTCGGCGACCGGCGCAATCCGACATCGTCCAGTGACGGGCCGGTCTTGCCGCCCTGCCCGCCAACAGAGTGGCAGCCGATGCAGCCCTTCTGCTGAAACAGCCGACGACCTTCGCCTGCGCTCGGAATCACTTTCATCGAGGAGTAGAAGCCCGGCATGGTTTCGCCTGTCTGGCTGAGCATGAAAAGCGTGATCGCCTCGAGATCCTGCCCGGAGAATTTCTGCGGCGGCATTCCAGAACCGGGCGTGACGGTCGCGGGCGCCAGGAAATGCGCCTTCAGCCAGTCCGGTGAGCGACGGGCGCCGACCTTGTCCAGCTCAGGCCCCACGATGCCGCCGATTCCCTCGAGCTTGTGGCAGCCCCGGCAACCGCTGGCTTCGAATACCTGCGCACCGCGCGCCAGCTCCGGCGCCGCGGGATTGTCGGCTGCCTGGTGACATTGGCCGCAGGAAGCCTGGATGTATTTTAGGGGCAGCATCGGGGAATCCCAGTGCGGCACTGCGCCGTGGGCGTCGGCCACGGTGGTCGCTCGACCCTGGCCCCTGTGGCAAATGGTGCAGCCGAACTTGTCGAACGGGTGCTGGTCATGCTGCGGATGATAGGCCAGAGGCTGCGGATATCCTCCGTAACTCGGGTCCTCGACCGCGAGATGGCAGGTGGTGCAGCGATCCACGCGGTTCAGGTCGGGCAGGAGGATCTGGCGGACCTGGAGCGTGAGATCTTTTGCGAGCGCCTGCTGTTCCGGGGTTGTCGCCCGGCGGAGTTCCTCCCGCTGAAAGGTCCTCTGATAATCCTTCCAGTCTCGGAACTCGTCCCGGTAATAGGCGATCACCACCAATGCCCCGACCAGAAGGCCGAGCACAGTAAACCAACCGTAGAATCGGCGAAGGGGAGCGTCGGTCATCTCAAGGGCCCTCCGTCGGTGCGGGCGACTGTTTCCATGGCACCTGCCACGACCAGTTCGGACCGCGGAACACGGTTCCAATGGTGGTCAACACGATCGCGATGATGAGGCCGATGGTGAAAAGCGTGGTGGCGAGCTTCCGCTCGGGCGCAAACCAGCGACCGACACCCCGGCGCTGGCGGTCCAGATAGGGGAGGAACACCAGACCCGCAACCAGCACTCCCGGGACCACGACGCCGCCCCAGAATGCGGAGTAGCTGACAAGCTCCTGGAGGCCGAGGAAATACCACGGCGCCTTCGCGGGATTCGGTGGATGAATCGGATTTGCGAGCTCCTCGAGCGGCGCGTTCCAGAAGATTGCGAGAAACAGGACGACAGCGATCGTCGCGAGCAGGAGCAGAAGTTCCCGGAATACCAGATTGGGCCACGAAAAAACCTCGTCCGCGGGATTGAGGCCGACCTGTGGAGTCGTGCCACGGGCGAGTTCCATCAGGCCGTAACTCTTGTTCGTCGGCAGCTGGCTGACTTCCATCTGCTGAACCGTGTTGGCCGGCTCGTCAGGCCGGGCCAGTCCGCCATCTTTGCGAACGCGAAACAGGTGAACCGAAATCATCAGCAGCGCGATGGAAGGAAGGACGATGACGTGCAGCGCGTAGAAACGCGTCAACGCCTCCTGTCCCACGGTATGGCCCCCGAGCATCAGGAATTGGAGCTTGGGCCCGATGACCGGCGCGTAACCAGCAATGTTGGAGCCGACGGTGATCGCCCAAAATGCGAGCTGATCCCAGGGAAGGAGATACCCGGTGAAGCTGAGGCCGAGCGTCACCAGGAAGAGTCCGGTGCCGATCACCCAGTTGAACTCGCGCGGGGGCTTGTACGCTGCCGTGTAGAAAACCCGGCACAGGTGCAGCATCACAAAAAAGACCATCAGGTGCGCCGCCCAGCGATGCATGTTTCGAACGATCAGGCCGGCGGAGACCACGAACTGCAGGTCCTTCATCACATCGTAGGCGTGCCCCGTGCTCGGCACATAGTAAAACATCAGCAGCACGCCGGTGCCGATCAGGATGAAGAAAAGGTAGAGCGAAATCAGACCCAGCCCAAACGTCGTCGAAGGGCGCAGCGCGTGCCGTCCGACCTTCGCCGGCTGCACGTGTAACAGGAAACTGGAGACCATCGCCTGCGACCGCTCGAGGTTGCTCTGCGGCAGGCCGACCCGGAAGATGGAGCGGCCGACGCGGGTGCGCTGAAACCAGTGGAACAGGCGCTGGACGCGTGGGGCGCTCATACGACGAGGAATTTGTCCGCTCGGACGCGGAGGTTCTTGTCGATGACGAGGCGGTTGTCGCGGCTCATCGTGACGGCGAACCACTCCAGTGCGCGCGGCGCCGGGCCGGCCTTGACGGAGCCCTCGTCGTCGAAAACGCTGCCGTGGCACGGGCAGTGGTAGCCCTGGCCGACGCGGTTGACCGTGCAGCCCAGGTGCGTGCAGACAGCGGACAGGCAGCGAAAGGTCCTGCCCTTGCGAACAAGAAACACGCGTTCGTCCTCCAGGAACGTCACGGAGCCGTCGACGTAGTCCTCGGGCCGGCCGGCCTTGAAGCGCTGGCTTGGCTCGTAAAGGACATTGGGCACGAGGAAACGCACAGCGGCGGCCGCGGTGGCCCCGGCGGCAAACGAACCCGCCAGCCAGCCCAGGGTGAGCTGGAAGAAACCGCGGCGGGACACGTCGTTGCTGGGCGGTGGAGGCTGCATGTCAGACGGGGATCATTTCGACACGTTCCATGGTGATGGCGCCGGTCGGGCAGCGCACCGCGCACAGACCGCAGCGAATGCATCGCGCCTCATCCTTGATGATGGCCGCCTGCTCGCCCCGGGCTGGCACCCGGCCGTAGCGGGCGAGAAACGCAGACTGCAGGTTTTCGTTGCCGCGCAGATCGGCAGCATCGACGAGGCGGAGGCAGAACTCGGGGCAGACATCCGCACACGCACCGCAAAGGATGCAGGTGTCGCCGTCGAAAACCGGCCCGACGTGGCACTTCAGACAGCGGTCGGCCTGTCGCCGGGCGTCGGGCTCGGGGAAGTCCTTTTCCACTTCGGCGATGCCGATGCGCCGGTCGAGCGGCAGCGTCGGCGGCGAGCGCCGGTCGAGCTTTTCATAGTCCGGGGTCATCCCATACCCGCGGGTGGCGTAGATGGTCACGCGCGCCAGGCGCGGCGCGGCCGGCACACGACCGGTCAGGTACTTTGCGATCGAAGCCGCGGCCTTTTTCCCCTCCGCAACGGCGGTGATGATGATGCGCGGACCGAAGGCGACGTCGCCGCCTGCAAATACATCGGGGCGCGACGTTGCCATCGTTTGAGAATCGGTTTGCAGCGTCCCCCGCGGTGTCACCTTGAGCTGGTCGTCGGGCTGGATCCACGAGAGATCGGGAGACTGGCCGATCGCCAGCACGACGGTGTCGCAGTCGACAATCTCCTCGCTGCCTTCTATGAATTGCGGATTGAAGCGCCGGTTTTCGTCGAACACCCGGCTCGCCTTGATCAACTCGATGCCGGTGGCCTTTCCATCCTGCCCGATGATTCGACGCGGGCCGAACCGCGTGTGGAGGCGGATGCCCTCGTGCTCCGCCTCCTCGATCTCCTCACGGGCCGCAGGGATTTCGTCGATGTTCTCGAGACAAAACATGTGGACCTCGGGCACGCCTTTCCGAATCGCCTCCCGGGCGACGTCGAGCGCGAGCCTCACTTCATCAGGCGCCTCCGGTTCCCGTGCGGTGAGCTGTTCAAGGGCCGAGGCGGCCTGGTGAAGCGCTCCCCGCAATTCGGATTCGCTCATGCCCGCGAATTTCTCCGCCTGGCGGACAACAGAGCGCGCGACGTCAAAGGCCACGTTGCCGCCGCCGATGACGACCACCTTGCGGCCCAGCGTGACCTTGTAGCCCAGATTCACATTCAGCAGAAAATCGATCGCGCGGAGCACGCCGTCGAACTGCACGCCCTCGATCGCGAGCTCCCGGCTCTTGTGCGCGCCGATGCCGAGGAAGATGGCCTCAAAACCCTGTTGCTTGAGTTCCGCCAGCGTGAAATCGCGTCCCAACCGGCTGTGCCTTCGGATCTCGACACCCAGCGACTCGATGGCGGCGATCTCCGCCTGGATGATTTCGCGGGGCAGCCGGTACTCGGGAACACCGAGCACGAGCATGCCGCCGGCGACATCGTGGGCCTCAAAGACCGTCGGGGCGAAGCCCATCAGCGCGAGCTCATGAGCGCAGGAAAGTCCTGCCGGGCCGCCGCCAACCACGGCGACCTTCCGTCCGTCGCCGGGTCTCTCGCGGTTTGGATCGCGCAATTGCGGATAGACGCGCCCCAGGTCAAACCCACTCGATTCGACGCCGAATTTCTCGCAGACAAAACGCTTGAGCGCGCGGATTGACACGGCGGCGTCGAGCGCCCCCCGGCGGCATTTTGCCTCGCAGGGCGCTGCGCAAACGCGGCCGCAGATGGAGGCAAACGGATTTGGCGCCCGCGCGATGAGGTAGGCGTCCTCGTAACGCCCCTCCGCGATCGCCTGGACGTAGCCTCCGGAATCGGTCCGCACAGGGCAGCCTTCACGGCAGAGCACCTGCCGGCTGAAATAGCCTACGTCGGGGATCTCTACCGGAAAATCTGTGGCCATGTGAAGGTCGGTCGGCAGACCCGCGGACTGCAGTTTACGGTTTGTCGTACGCTTCCCGGACGGCCTTCACCTTGGCCTCCTCGGCGCTTCGCTCGTCCGGCGTCAGCTTTGCAATCTTGGCGTCGAGGGCCTCTTTCTTGCGCACGCTGGAATCATAAACCAGGAACTCGTAGATTTTCTTAGCGCTGTTCTCTGTAATCATCGAGCCCGGCTTGTGCATCATGCGCTTGACGTAGCGAGACCATTCGCTGGGAAGGACAAAGTCGCAATTCACAGGCCGGCTCAGCGCATGACACAAAGTGCATTTCTGCTGGAAGACCTCGTAGTTCTTTCGGATTCCCACCGGATATTTCGAGACATCAATGGTCGCCGGACCTTTCTCGAATGCGGCGATGCGAGCCTTGGTTGCCGCATCGAGTTCGTCTTCAGCTCGACTGATTCCGGCTGCCGCCAGGGACAACGCCGCAACAATGATCAAGGTGGATTTAATAGTCATGGAAAAAGGAGAAGCTTTGAGGGCACGCACCCGAGTTTGCCGAGGAGCGACAGCGGGACTGGCCTGCGGTCTGGCCATGCTGCAACAATAGCCGATGTCGGGGCGTGCCGCTACTTGCGCTTTGGTGTTTGCTGCTTGCCGGTTGGTGTGCCTGCCAGGATGACTGAGCGAGCCCAAGAGCACGCCACAGCCGTTTCCGTGCAAAATGCAGGAAGCGAGCTTGCTCCTCGACACGCTCGGGGCCTTGTCGAAACGGCTCGCGATTCAGAGGTGAACATCGACCGTCCCTCGACCTCGCTCGGGACCCTGTCGAACGAGCAGCGGGCTTCTTACGCGGTCATATGCTTCCACCATTATTGCGAGGGAGACAGACTCATTTTACATGGCTACGCCTCAAGCCTGGACCGAAGACCGGAGTGACATGCGGTATTCGGTCGGCGGCATGCCGACGTATTCCTTGAAGACGCTGTTAAAGCGCGGGATTGAGCCGAAGCCCGCGGCGAAAACGATCTCCGAGATTCGGAGGGACGGATCGACGAGCAACGCCTTTGCCTTCTCGACCCGCACGAGGATGATATACTCGGTCAACGTCATCCCGGTGGCTTTCTTGAAAAGCTTGCAAAAATAGAACCGGCTGACCCCCACCTGGTCGACGACTTTGGCAAGATTGATCGACTCGTCCATGTGGGCCTGGACGTATTGCTTCGCCCGCGTGACTGCGGCCGGCTCCACCTCGGTGTTGGCGATCACCTGGCGACCGGCGTAGTCGGCAAGATATTGTGCAAACATGGTCAGCAGCTCGATGATCGCCTGGAAACGATCTGCAGTCACGACGGGCGTGGCGAAATAGGCGGCGCGTGCACGTTGCTCCCAATCGCCGTCGGGCCGGTCGGACGTCATGGCCATGATCAGGCCAAAATCCCGCTCGGTGGGTTCGCGCCGGAACACCTGGCCGCTCATCAAGGTTGCAATGTGCCTTCCACCAACCAGCACCGGCACCGCCACGTCGGTCAGACCGGCAAAGCAGGATATCTGTTGGGGTTTGAGGCTCCGGGCGACCCCGCGCTGAAGCCGGGCCTGCGCTTCCACGCAGCCGGCGCAACCTGCGGCGGTTTCGGTGACCAGCGTGCAAAAGGCGTTCTCCTGGAGCCCGAAGCACACGCGCCGTACAGGCTCCTCCGGAGGGACTACCTTCAGAGGCACGCCCGTGGCTTTGGAGAAAGCGGCTTCATAAAACCCAATGACAGGAAGCCGGATCAAGTCGTTGAAAGCTAAGGCCCGCACCAAGGGACCTTTATCCGAGGGGAAGGAAAAGACAAATGGCAGCTCAAATTGGCAGGACGCCCTGCCGCAACATTCCTGTAGAAGCCGGCTTGCTCCGCCCTGGTCGAGAGCGCATGGTTGTGATTCACCCCCTATGAAAAAACTACGCATTGGCATGATCGGCACTGGATTCATTGCGCCTTTCCATTTCAACGGATTCAAGAAATGGACCGACGCCGAGATCGTCGGGATGTGCACCCACTCGAACATGGATCGATTGCGCAAGATGTGCGCCGAGTGGGGCATCCGCCCTTACGAGTCCTTCAAGCAGATGGCGCAGGATTCCGGCGTCGATGCGCTCATCATGGGCAGTGTCAACACGGAGCATTTCTCACAGATCATGCTGGCCCAGGAGCTCGGCAAACCGGTGCTGGCCGAAAAGCCGGTTGTCACGACTTTGAGGGAGTTGGATCTGATTCGCGCCAGTGTTGCGCGCACGGGAGTGGCTGTCATGCCGGCGCATAACTTCATTTATCGCGGCGCGGTGACGGAAGGACGCGTTGCCATGGCGACCGGTTTTCTGGGGCAGGTCGTTTACGCGTCATTTTGCAGCAATCATACGATTTCTGCGGAGCATGCCAACGGCTGGCGCTCCAAGCTGGCCCTGGGGAGCGGCGGCGCGCTCATGGATAGCGGGCACCACCAGGTATACCAGTCTCTCGGCTTCATGGGTCGGCCGAAGAACCTCCATGCCTTCAAGTCGCGCCTGGTCCTCACCGGAATGGAAGGTGAGGATGTCGCCCACGTCCAGTTGGAGTATGGCAACGGCGCGCTCGGGACCATCTTCCAATCCTGGACCAACAACAACGGCGGACCGCTCGACGGGATACGGATTGTCGGAACGCATGGATCGCTGCAGGTCAGCGACGCCCTCTACATCAATGGTGAAAAACGGAACACGGATACCGATTACGCCAACTCATTCGTGCATCAGGCCCGCGCATTTATTGACGTGGTTCTCAATGGGAAAACGCCCGCATCCACGCTGGACGACGCACGCGACACGCTGGAGCTGATTCTTCTCGCCTACCAGAGTTGCGAAACGGGCAGTGTCTTGTCCTGTCCGGCAACGCACGGTTAATCAGCCGTATCTTTGGAAATTGCAGGAGGCGAACAGGCTCGAGATCTCGACAGAACGGAGGCGCCTTAATGCTGGAGAGCAAGCAGCACGTCTCCCGGCACAGTGTCAGCGCCAGGGACCTGGGCTGCGAGAGCCTTGGTCAGGGCTGCACTGTGTTCGGAGGGCGCACGTGCGATGAGTGCGAGGGAGGCGGCGCCGGGAGGATCATCGTCGGCAGGCACTCGCACAAGCACTCCAACCGGCAGGATTGCCGGTGAAGCGAAATAGATGCCCTGGGAAGGATCGAAATACATCCGGTCAACCCGCGCCAGCAATCGACTGGCAAGCTCCCCGGCGTCAGCGCGGTGCGCAGCCTTCGCGAATTCACGGCAGCCGAGTGCGAGCGCGGCGTAGTCTGCCGGCGAGCCGGGCGCGCCCGATCCGCGCAGCCGGTGCACATCGCCGTCGGCGGAAACCACGAACTGCTTTGAGATGATTTCGAAGGTCCGCGTCGCGGCGGCGAGGTAGCTCGCATCATTGAGTTGGACGCCGGCTCTTGCGAGCGCCGCAAGCACCAGACCATGTGCACCTGCGGTCGCATGGTCGTCGCGCGCTGGTGCAGTCCTCCTATCGTGCGCAATCCGGAGGCGCCCCAGGTCAGCGGCCAGCCTTGCTTCATTGGCTGTGTCGCCGGGAGGGGTGGCCCTGAAAAGGAAATTCTTCCCGTGGAACACGGCGGCGGGATCGTCGTCGGCAGAAACGTTTCCGGCTGAAGCCACGCCATAGGCGGTTTTGAATGCGGCCGAATCCGCGCCTAGCAGCGTGTCGACCTCGGCCTCGGTCCAAACATAATATCCGGCAAACTCGTTCGCCGTGGCGTCTTCCGCGGCGGCGAAACTGCCGTCTGCGGCACAAAGGCGCTTCAATGCATAGTCAAGGGCGCTTCTGGCTCCTTCGGCGAAGGCGGCGTCTCCGGTGATCTGGGATGCGTCGAGAAATGCGCAGGCGAGTCGCGCCTGGTCGCCCAGCGTCTTCTGCAGATAGGGAACCCTCCATGACGCGTCCATTGCGTGACGGAAGAAGCCGCCGTCCACCGGATCGTGCACGGCGCCATTGAGGATGGCGCGCAGGGTGGCCACCGCGGCCTCCCGATCAGCCGGCGATCGATGGAGAAGAAAACGCAGCAGCTCCGGCTCGGGCGATTTTGCGGTTGTTCCAAAACCTCCGTGAGCAGAATCGTAGGTGGCGAGCCATGCCGCCGCGGCTTGGGTCAACTTTTCCGTCAACGCGGCGGGCGAAACGTCCGGGAGCGGTTCTGTCCCGTGTGTCGCCATCATCGCGACCGCCTCGCTGCCATGCCCGCGACAGGCTTTGGGATTGCTGGTCCAGGCGTTGCCGGCCTGCCGGGTGAGCATTGTGAAACTTGATCCGCCCCATTCTTCGGAGGGCGGCAGGTAGCCCGCGCCGTCATACGGCTGGAGCTCAGGCGTCAACCAGAGATGGATCGGCCAGCCGTCCTTCTGCTTCATTGTTTGCAGATAGAGCCGGGCATAGGCGGCGACGTCGGGCTGTTCCTCGCGATCGACGATCACGCAGATGAAGTGCTGGTTGAGATAGGCCGCTGTTTCGGCGTTGCTGAAGGACTGCTGGCAGGTGGCGCGGCTGAGCTCGCTGAGAGACGACCCGATGAAAACGTAGACCGGCTTTCCATCCGTATGGGCGCGACCCAGCGTTTTCGCGCTCCAGAGCTCCCAATTGACCTGGCTGGACGACTGCGAGCGGACAAAGGCCGAGGGAGAGTTTGCCAGGTCCGGGGAGGCGGACCTGGCGGCAGGCGCTAGCAGTACTGCGAAGACGATCAATGAAGAGAGCAGGCGTTTCATAAAATTAGGGGACCCGCGCGGAGTGTCTGGAGACGGGCTGAGTGGTAATCTGCAACCAAATGTAGGGCAATGAGGCAAACAAGAAACAACGGCCATATCGCGAGGGCGAGCGCATCCAATCTAGGATCCGATCGGGACGAGGCGCCGTGGCGATTCGGTCCTGATGGACGCGTTGAAGGCTGATGCAGAAAGAGCCGCGGCAGGCGTGGATGAGCGCCCGGTGGATTTGGCGCGCAGGCGTCGCTTTTGAACAGCGGCCGCGAGCTGCGCGAGCACAGGCACCGTTCTGTCCCAGGACAGGCAGGGGTCCGTTATGCTCCTGCCATAGACGAGCGGCCTCGTCCTGTAGTCTTGGGCGCCGCCGACAAGATTGCTCTCCAGCATCACGCCGCAAATGGCGTGCTGTCCGGCGGCGATCTGCGCTGCAAGATCAGCCGCCACCGTGATTTGACGCTCCGGGTCGCGACCGCTGTTGCCATGGCTGCAGTCCACCACCAGGCAAGGAGGCAGTCCGGCCTTCTGTAATAGTTCGACCGCGGCCTGCACCGATGCGGTGTTGTGATTCGGTCCATGCGCGCCTCCGCGAAGCACGAGCTGGCACCGGTCGTTTCCGGACGTGCCCAGCATCGCCGGGACTCCGTCTCTGGTCAGCGAGGCGAACCACTGTGCATGTCGGGCAGACAACAGTGCGTCGACCGCCACGCGCAGATCGCCATCCGTTCGGTTCTTGAATCCGATGGGCATGGGCATGCCGGAAGCCATCGCCCGGTGAATTTGGCTCTCGACCGTTCGTGCGCCTATGACGCCCCACGACACCAAAGCCGAGTAGTACTGGCCGAGGATCGTGTCCAGAAACTCAGTTGCCACCGGCACCTGGAGATTCGCGAGGTCAACCATCAATCGTCTGGTCGTGCGCAGCCCCTCGTTGATCCGGCAACTGTCGTCGAGTCCGGGATCGTTGACCAAACCCTTCCATCCGAAAATGGTGCGCGGCTTCTCGACGTGCACGCGCATGACGACACACAGGTCGGGGGCATGGCGCGCCGCTGCCTCGCGCAGCCGGTTTGCGTAATCCAGCGACGCCGCGGGATCGTGGATCGAACACGGACCGACCACCGCAAGCAAACGGTCATCACGACCGAGAAGGATTTCTTCGATCGCGCGGCGGCTCTGGGCGATGAAACTTGAGCCGGCCCTGTCCAGCGGCGACTCCGCGCCCAGCGCCGACGGAGCGAGGAGCGCCAGGGTGCCGCTGAGGCGAAGATCCTCTGAAGCCTTGCAGCTCATTGAGGGTTGCGGGTGAACAAAAGGAGAGGCCCCAGGCTCTGCGAAACGGCGAGGCGCGGTGCGCCGCCTGGTGCAGTTGGCCCGAGCCAGCGAACGGCTCGTGCGTCGCCGGGAACCACGAGGCCGCTCACAGCCGGGGACATTGGTGTGAAGAGGCCATGACCGTTGCCGTGGAGCAGGAGACTCACTCCGCCGTCAAACCGGCCGGTCATTGGTTCGGGCCCGAAGAAGTTCCCGACGCAATAGAGGTCGGGGAGACCGTCACCGTCGAGGTCTGCGAAGACGAAGCCGTTGATGGGCGCCAGTTGCGCTGCCCTGGGAAGAGGGGAGAACTTGAAGGTGCCGTCCTGTTGTTGCAGGAAAATGCCGCTTGCGAGCTCTGTCGCAGCAAGCCTCGTTGCGGCAGCCAGCCGTTCGGGCGGAAAAATCCTGTCCACTGGAGCGCGGGAAAAATCAGCGAAAGTCGGGAATTTCTGACGGAGCCAAGGAAAGTTGGACGTCAGCGTGCTCCGTCCGCGCAATGGGTAGAGACGGCCGTCCGTATCGTACGCGGCTTCGACGATGGCATTGCGACCGGATCCGTCGAGATCCCCGGCGTAGAGCACGGCGGGAGCTTCGGGTGTCGCGGTGTACTTGGTGTTCAGGCCGACATTGCCAACGATGAGATCAAGCCGGCCGTCGCCGTTGACATCTGCCACGGCGAGTGCGCTCCACCATCCGGTCACTCCGGAAAGACCGAGACGTGCCGTGTAATCCACAAAACCGCTGCCCGTGTTGTGAAATACCCTGATCGGACCCCACTCGGTGGCGAGCACCAGATCGGGGCGTCCGTCGCCGTCGAGGTCCGCCCACGCCGCGGCGGTGACCATGCCGACGTTGCGCAATCCCGGCGCCAAGGTGTCCGTAACGTCCTCAAAATGGTCGCCGCAGTTGCGATAAAGGAAACTGCGCGGTGTTGCGGGCCATCTGCCGGGCACCACGCGCCCGCCGACGAAAAGATCGATTCTTCCGTCTCCGTCGAAGTCGGCGGCCGCGCAGGCAGCGCTGCTCTCTCCGTCGGCAGGAAGCTTGCCGGTCGGCGCCGGTTTGAAACCACCGTGGCCATCACCCATATACAGGCGGTTGTTCAGGCGGGCATCGCCGCGGTCGTAAGCGACGCCCCCGGCGGCGACAAACAAATCGACTTTTCCGTCGCCATTGGCGTCGAAGAAAATCGCACCGTCACCCTCTGCATCCTTTGCATCGGCCCATGGCTGGCTGGGTGCGAGAACAAAACTGCCATCGGGCCGGCCAAGATAAAGCGCTCCAGCCTGGCCGAGGGCGCCAGAGACAAACAGGTCATCGATCCCGTCGCCGTTGACGTCCGCCACCGCGAGGGCTGGTGCCTGCAGTCCGAGCCGCCGGGGCAGGAGTCGCTGGCGATAGAACTCGTCCGCCGGCTGGGCAGCCGAGGTGTAGTCGAGGCCGTGGGTGTGCGCGGATTCAACGTAAAGGGCGCTCTTGCTCGGCGCCTTGAGAACGGCGGGCGCACGGTGCGGATGCTTCCCGCCGGGATTGGGAGTTTCGGTGATTGTGTAGAGACAGTCGGCCGGGAGATTTGCGAACTCCTGCACGTCGCCGAGCGGCCAGCGGATTGTGAGCTTCTGAATGAACGTGTCATTGCCGAGGCCGAAGTGGACGATGGGCGGTTCGCTGGTGACGACGCCGTGCTCGGTGTACAGCTGGCGCACCTGCGCTCCTGCCGCCGACACGATATGAATCTCGGCACCGATGCCATCGCGGTTGGGAGCCTGGCCGGCGAGCTTGAATTCAACACTGTGCCCGGCGGCGACATTGTTGCGGAAGACGGAAGGAGGGCCGTCTTGATTTGCGAAAACAATGTCGAGCGCCCCGTTGTTTGTGAGGTCGACCACCGCGCAGCCGAATGAAACGCCAGGGCGGTCGAATCCCCAGGCTGCCGAGACATCGTCGAATTTCAGGTCGCCGCGGTTGCGGTAGGCGAGCGGGTGTTCGCGGCGCGGTGCCGCGTTCTTCCACACGGCGGCCCTGGCGGCGAGAGTCGGGGCCAGGTTCTGTTTGTCCACGATGTCCGGATCCACAAAATTGCGGATCATGCCGGTGGTAAAAAACACATCCTGGCGCCCGTCGTTGTCGAGGTCGGCGATGCGCGTGGCCCAGGTCCATCCGGTTGCAGACAACCCGGTCAGGTGCGCCGCCTCCTGGAAGTGGTCGGTCCCGTTGTTGAGAAGCACTGCGTTCCATGGATATTGCGGGACAACCTCTGCGGGGCGTTCCACGTCCCAGAGACCGCGACCGACCTCCTCCATGCCGGCCATGTAGCCCTGGCGTGTGCGGTCGCGCATGTCGGCGACCATGAAATCAATGTGACCGTCGTTGTTCAGGTCGCCGGAATCAACGCTCATCGAGAAATACGGAATGTGCGGCAGCCGCTGGCCCACGGCGTCGACAAATGTGCCGTCGCCCTGGTTCATATAGAGACGGTCTGGCGTCTCAAAATCGTTTGCCACATATAGATCGGGCCAGCCGTCCTGATTGACATCGACCCAGATGGCGGAATGCCCCTGCGTCAGTCCGTAGATCCCGGCTTTCTCAGTGACATCGGTGAACGTGCCGTTGCCGTTGTTATGAAAGAGATAGTCGCGGCGGCCCAGGGGGCTCTTGGAGAAATCGAGGACATTGGTGACGAGGTAACAGTCCAGATAGCCGTCGCCGTCGTAGTCGGCGAAGGTGGCCATGACGGAGGCGTCCTTCACATCGAGGCCGTATTCATGGGCGCGTTCGGTGAAAGTCCCGTCGCCGTTGTTGATGAAAAGCAGGTTTGGGGCGTCGTACCTGCAGATGTAAATGTCCGGCCAGCCGTCCTGATTGATATCCACGACGGTGACGCCGACTTTCGGGGCGGAGGAATTGGCGCAATCGACCCCGGCAGCGGCCGCGACGTCAACAAACTTGTACGGCGCTGTTTGCCGGTAGAGCGCGCAGGGCCCGTTCTTGGAGACTACAAAAATGCCGGGCAGACCGTCTCGATCGAAGTCGGCCACTGCAATGCCCGTTTCGACGGCTCCGAGGGTAAACTCGCGGAATCGATTCCCCCACATGCGAGGATCATTGTAGAGATTCGAGGCCGTGATGCCTGTTGCGGATGCCGGGAGTTCCAGGAAGCCCCGTTCGCTCGCAACGGGCGGGTGTCGTGGCGCAAACGGGCGCTGTTCAATGTCGGGGGTCGCCGCTGCTGCTGAAGCTATGAGCACCGCAGCAAGAAATCCGGCCATGAAGCGGACTCCATGCGACGCCCCCGGCCTCGTGCTCGGGCAACGATGCCGTGGGTTGATTGGGGCGAATATCTTGCTTGCCCGTTCGGCGAGCTCAGGGGCCCGGGCCGGCCGGAGGACAGGCGATGTAAACACTGTCGAGGGAATGGATTGTTTTTGGGCCGCAGGGAGGCCAGCGGAAACATTTCTGGGGCCAAGTGCGGCTGGGGCGTGGCCAACGGCGCATCGCAACCTTTCGCACAGTGGCGCGTTTCATTCGATGCGGGCTGGGAGCGTAGTATCTTGAGACAAATGGTAGCTGACATTCCGGTCTGAG
>Ga0181528_10000477_pt1 | contig 28657 bp, 26 predicted proteins | sample PEATcosm2014_Bin_47_FD_119742 | JGI IMG/M metagenome (GOLD analysis project Ga0181528, IMG submission 119742) | Peatland microbial communities from MTU Mesocosm Facility, Houghton, MI, USA - PEATcosm2014_Bin10_10_metaG | ecosystem: Environmental > Terrestrial > Soil > Wetlands > Peat | place...
GTGGAGATGACGAACTTCACGCCAAGCGACTTCGCGCGCCTCACAAGCGACGCGTGCAGGTCGAGCCGCTCGGGGCTCGCGTTGATCTCCATCCAGACTCCGCGTCGAGCCGCCTCCGAGGCGATGCGGTCGAAGTCGTAGGAGTAGGCCTCGCGGTGCAGCAGGACGCGCCCGGTGGGGTGGCCGAACGCCTTTACCGACGGACTCTCGAAGACGCGCAGGAGCCGGTCCGTCATCTCGGCGCTGTCCAGGTTCATATAGCTGTGTACGCTCGCGATCACATAGTCGAGTTCGGCCAGCGCGTCTTCGCTCAGGTCCATGCGGCCGTCACGCAAAATGTCGCATTCCAGGCCCGAGAAGAGCCGGATGCCCCGCTCTTCCTTGTTGAATTCGCGCACCTGCGCGGCGAAGGCGACGGCGCGCCGTTCGTCCAGGCCATTCGTCATCGCCAGCGCCTTGGAGTGGTCGGTGATGGCGATGTAGCCATAGCCGAGCGCCTCAGCGGCGGCCACCATCTCCTCCAGCGTGCCTCGCCCGTCGCTCTCGCGGGTGTGCATGTGGAGGTCGCCCCGGATGTCGGCGAGGTCCACCAGCGCGGGCAGCTCGTGCCGCTCAGCAGCATCGATTTCTCCTGAATTCTCGCGCATCTCGGGCGGAATCCAGTCTAGTCCGAGCGCCTCGTAGATCTCGCGCTCCGTGCGGGAGGCGACGACCGCGCCGGTGTCGAGCCGCGACAGCCCGTATTCGTTCAGCGTTAGTCCCTGGCGCAGGGCGCGCTGGCGCAAGGCGACATTGTGTTCCTTGCTCCCGGTGAAATACTGCATCGCCGCGCCCCGGCTCTCTTCCGCGAGCGCGCGTACGTCGACCTGAATTCCCTCCAGGCCGAATCGCGCGCTCGCTTTGTTTGCGCCATGGCCCAGGACTTCATGAACTCTGGGATGTGCGATGAAGTGGTCGAGCGCCGCCGCGGCGCCCGCTCCCGTCACCAGCAGATCGAGGTCGCCCACCGTCTCCCTGCCGCGGCGCAGGCTGCCGGCCGGAGTCACGTCCACGACTCCCGGCGTCTCGCTCAGATACGCGGTCAACTCTTCGGCCACCTGGGTGGCGAAGCCGAGCAGGAAGCGCCCCGCGCTCTGTCGGTAATGACTCAACCCGCGCAGGATCTTCTCTTCGAGCTTCAGTCCCATCCTCGGCAGTTCCTGGAGCCGGTGGTCCTTGCAGAGCTGTTCCAGTTCCTCCAGAGTCGAGACGCGGAAGTGATCCCAGAGAATGCGGATCGTCTTCGGCCCGAGTCCTTGGATTTTGAGCATCTCCAGCGCGGTCGGTGGGTAGCGTTCGAGCAGAGCGTCGCGCCGTTCGAAGCTGCCCCGGCGGCAGATCTCTTCGAGCACCGCGGCCAGCCCTTTGCCGATGCCCGGGATGTCGGTGAGCTTCCGCGCCGGGTCTTTCAGGATCTCCTCGACCCGCTCGGGGTAGCCTTCAATGACGCTGGCGCCGTTCCGATAGCTCCTGATTCGGAAGCCATCCTCCTCGGCGATCTCCATGAGGTCGGCGGTTTCGTTTAGCAAACGGGCGATTTCCACGTTTTCCATTTGATTTACTCGACGAGCCTCCGTGCCTATTGCTTGATGGTAAGGCGGTTTTCCACCCGTCGTCAGCCGTCATTGGGCGGAGATCATTCGGAGCAGCTTTGCCGCAGGCCGGGCGGATGCGGTTCCACATGCACGAGAACGTCGGCAACCCAAGGCAGGTCTCCCTTGACCTTGTTCCGCACCTGCTCCGCAATGGAGTGGGAATCGCGAACGGTGAGGTCGGGATCGACTTCGAGATGCAGGTCGACGTGGTAGCGCAGGCCGGTCTTGCGGGCAAAGCACTTTTCAACGGCGAGCGCGCCGGCGACTGTCAGCGCCGAGGACCGGATCTCCTTCATGGTGTTCGGATCCGGCATGGTGTCCATCAGGTGCAAGGTCGTTTCGCGAATCACCTTGAAGCCGAGCACGATGATAATGGAACCGACCAGAACGCCGCCGATCGGATCGGCGTTGTGGAACAGCGCGGGGCGCAATATCGCCAGGCCGACGGCGACCAGAGCCACGCTCCCCGACAGCATATCCACCGCGTCGTTCCAGGCGTCGGCGACCAGCGCGGAACTGCCGATCTTGCGCCCCGTGCGCATTTTGTACGCGGAAAGAAAAAACTTGAGGACGATCGAGACTGCCAGCGGCCACATGGCATAGGGCGCAGGCGTGTGACGGGGGCCGAGCATGACCATGATCGAGCGCCATGCGATGATCACGCCCGTGAGCGTAAGGATGTGGCCGAGCACGAGTCCTGTCAGGATCTCAAACCGGCCGTGTCCGTAGGGGTGATCCTCGTCCGGCGGGCGGACGGCGACTCCCAGGCTGACGAGAACGGCCAGCGACGTGAGCACGTCCGTGGCGCTCTCCGCGCCATCGGCGATGACCGCTTGCGAGCCAGCCTGCCAGCCCACAAGAATCTTCGCAATTGCCAGGAGTCCGCTGATGATCATGCCTGCGAGCGAAGCCCGCCGGCCTAGCTGTTCCGCATCCACTGGGATCAAGGATACCCTAAGCCGTTTCAGTTGCTCCACTCGATTGAAAGCACTACACTTTAAGCACAGCTTGAGCTGTGACGGGAAGGTGCGTGTCCTCAGGGGCCGCCCGTAGGCGTTCTGAAGCGCGCGCGGAATTCGCCTTTCGCCACAGCACACTCAGGCTCCAGGCTGTGGCGGCGTTTATTACTTTCCAGGACGCTGGCCCGGCGAGTTCGCGGCGAGACGAATCAAACTTTGTAAGGAGGGGCAAATCCATGGAAGAAATTAGAAAAGCCCCGGCGATCCCGAAGCGTCCTGGTGGTGATAAGCTTGCTCAAAACATCCAGGAAGCGTTTCTCAACAACGCCCGCAAAGAGAAGACATTCCTCACGATCTACCTCATGAGCGGCGTGAAGCTCTCCGGTCGTATCAAGAGCTTCGATAAGTACTCCGTGATCCTTGAGACCAACAATCAGGAGCAACTGATCTTCAAACACGCCATCTCCACTGTCGTGGTCTCGCGCCCGATGTACGGCGCCCCGCCGCTACATGCGGCCACACAAGCGCCCAGCGTGTCCGCGCCCGTTGTCAGCAACGAGCCTTCGGAGGTCTGACACGGCAGCGAGCGCCAGCGAAAACGCAATCCTGGTTGCGGTGGAGTTGACGGCTCGCCGCAAGAACGCCAATCCGGCCAGTTCGCCGGTATCCGCGGAAGAATCTCTTGCCGAGTTGTCGGTTCTCGCCGAGAGCGCGGGCGCCATTGTGCGCGAGCGCGTACTGCAGCAGCGGCCGTCTTTCGATTCGAGCACGCTGGTAGGATCGGGGAAGCTTGAAGAGATCCAGGCGCTGGTCGCTTCCCGCGAGGCCGATGTCGTGATTTTCGATCACGAACTCGGCGGCATGCAGCAGCGCAATCTCGAGAAAGCGCTCGCCTGCCGCGTGGTGGACCGAACGCAGCTAATCCTGGACATTTTTGCCCGCCGGGCGAGGACTCGCGAAGGCCAGCTTCAGGTCGAGTTGGCGCAACTCAACTACCTGCTGCCCCGGCTCACCGGGCGGGGGATTTCCATGTCCCGGCTGGGCGGCGGCATCGGTACACGCGGCCCGGGTGAAACGCAGCTCGAAACCGATCGGCGCCGCATCCATAAACGCATCAAGCGCCTCGAAGACGACCTGGAAGCCGTGCGCGGCTCACGCGGTGTGCAGAGGCGCCAGCGTCAGGCCGTACCGCTGCTCACGCTCGCTCTGGCCGGTTACACCAATGCCGGGAAGTCCACTCTTTTCAACCGGCTGACGGAGGCGGGGGTCCTGACCGACGCGCGTATGTTCGCGACTCTCGATCCGACCGTCCGGCAAGTCACCCTCCCCTCCCGCCGCCGCGTCCTGTTGAGCGATACGGTGGGCTTCATCCGCCAGCTTCCAACGACGCTCGTGAAGGCCTTCCGCGCCACGCTGGAGGAGGTCGTCGAAGCCTCGCTGATCCTGCATGTCATCGACGCCTCGGCGCCCGGGGTGACGGAGCATTGTGAGCACGTGCGAGCCGTGCTGGCGGAGATCGGCGCGGAAAAGACCCCGCAGTTGCTGGTTTTGAACAAGTGCGACGCGCTCGCGCCCGAGCACGGGGACCGCGATTCGGTGATGACCCGCCTCAAGGGCGAGGCCGGCGGCGTGCCTGCGGTCTGGGTCTCAGCCCGGACGGGCGAAGGGCTGGACGACCTGCTCCGGGTCATCGACCAGACGCTGCCGGACGACCCGGTTGCCTCCGTGGTCTTCCACTTCCTTCCGGATGAATACGCGCGAGTCTCTTTCCTGCACGAGTTTGCCAAAGTGCGCAGCGAGCGCTACGCCGAGGATGGCTGCTACGTGGAGGCCGATGCGCCCCTTTCCGTGCGCCGCCGCCTCGCGGCCTTCGAAGTCCAGTCAAAATCCTGAGAGTTGTTACATGCCAAGGTCTCGCCAGCCTGTGGAAATTGCTGTGGATAATCCTGTGACATAATCTGTAATTAAAAGATTTTAAATAACTTATGATTCTCGTGTTTCCCACAAGCTGGCGAATCGCGCGACGCTGGGAATTGTGGATAGAGGATGATCAAGGTATGCTCTGGTTGAGACGATGAACATCCCGAACGCACTCACGCTTCTTCGGATCTTCTTCGTTCCCGTTCTGGTTGCGCTTCTCGTGCAGGAGAAGATGCAGGTTCAGATCGGTCCGTGGTCCCTGTCCAATGAGTTTGTAGCACTGGGCGTTTTCCTGGCTGCCGCGTTTACCGACCTGCTGGACGGCTACCTGGCCCGCCGTTGGAATCAGATCACGACGGTAGGCATGCTGCTCGACCCGATCGCGGATAAACTGCTGATTTCCGCGTCCTTGGTCGCGCTGGTCCAGGTTCATCGCGTCCCGGGCTGGATGGCGGTCCTGATCATCGGCCGCGAGTTCGCGGTGTCCGGCCTGCGTAGTATCGCCGCGGCCGAAGGCTACATGATCAAGGCTGGGGAATTGGGCAAGTCGAAAATGGTCGCCCAGGTTGTAGCAATCTCTCTGGTGCTGCTCAGCGTCGATTTTCCCGTCTACGAGACAGCGGCGCGAGCGTGCCTGTGGGGCGCCATGGCCTTCGCACTGGCTTCGGCCGCGCAGTATTTCGGACAGTTCTGGCACAAAGTCGATGAGGGAGTGAAGGCGCGCCGTCGCACGGAACTCCTGCAACTCGAAGGCGAGAGGCGCAAGACGGCTATACGAGTCTCGAACGAGGCCGAAAAAAATCGGTTGTAAGCGGGCGAGAGCCCCAGGAATCAAGCTCGAACGAACATCCACGGGGGCGAATACGAGTGTGTACTCGCGTACACCATTGCTTTCCAGACTCGCCTTACGGTTTGGCTTCCGCCGGACGCTCGCGGTTCAGCAGATGGTAGCTTCCGTCGTGGTATTCGAGCGTGCGGCGCTCTCCTTTTGCGCCCAGCGGCGGAATCTCGTTCCCGTCCACTTTAATCGCTACGTCTCCGGAACTGCCGAATTGCAGGCGCACTACTCCGCCGCCCTCGATCATCCGCACCTCGCCCGGCTGCAGTGTAGCGGAGAGAAATCGCGCGCCGTCGCGCCAGCCGCCGACCCAGCAGTAGCCCGTCGCATGGATTTCGATCTTCCCTTGAGATGCAACGCCGGGTGGCGGGACATCCATCTTCGTTTCCACCCCGCCGGCGGCTTGTTGTGCTGTCGCTTCTTCTGGCGTGGACGGAGTGGCCGCGGGATTGGGAACCTGCGCTACGGGAATTGAGGGCGCGACCGGGATTGCGGAGGGCTTGGGCTTGGCAGCCTGCGGCGCGGGGTGCGTCGCGACGGCCCGCCAAGTGTCGTCAAACAACCGCTGACCCCAGCGCTGCCAAAAGAAATACACACCTGAGCAGAGGATCAGCACACCCAACAGTCCGGACAACCGGACCAGCCAGCGCCTGGTCTCCTCGCGCACGTTGATACGGCCGGTAGGCAAGGGCGGGACCTCGGGTCTGAAGCCCTGTATTGCCGCTTCGCGCTCGGCTTTTTCGGCCTGTTCCTCAGCGAGGGATTGCTCGATTTCCGGGTGAACCACCGATTCGGGAAGCTCCAATATGTCCGCGTATTGGCGCAAAAAGCTACGATAGAAAAACCTTCCTGGAAACTGTTCCGGCTTGTCGGCTTCAATAGCCTCGAAGAACGAAGCGCGGATGCGCGTTCGGCTGGCAAGCTCCGGTATCGACAGTCCCTTCTTTTCCCGCTCGGCGCGCAGCCGCTGACCCAATGTTTGCATATGATTAGGGAACCAGGCGCCTTACCTATCTGGTAGCATACCTCAATTGGGCCGGTGGCCTTGACGGCGCGCGAGGCTGATACAGTGAAACGGAGAGGGCCATGCCGGCTCTGGGATGAACGCCATTGCAGGAAAGCGCAGAAAACTCTCAACCTAAAGCCGGCGAGACCGCCGGGCCGCTCCAGACGAGCTTCTCCGAGGAAATGTTCGTCCCCGGACGTCCTCCCGATCCATCCATCACCCGAGTCGGCAGCTCGAATGTCTGTCCAGCCTGCCAGTCCGCGGAGGTCAAAACCCTTTGCCGGGGCGAGGATTTCTTGTCTCGCGCCACGGAACGGCTGTTCCTGATCGTTGAGTGTAAAGAGTGCCGGATGGTCCGGCTCTATCCGCGCCCGGATCCCGTGGATCTTCGCCGGTTTTATCCACTCCAAGAACCAGGGGACGCACACGCTGACGCGCCCGGCTTTTGGAAGCAGATGCTCCGCCGCTTTCTGTTTAGCGATCACGTCCTGTTTGTGCGGAGGGCGCTCGCCGAGGTGCCTGGGAACGGCCCGATTCTCGACGTGAACTGTGGCACAGGTTTGTTCCTGCGGGAATTGAACCTGCCGCAACACCGTCTGGTCGGACTGGATTTTTCGGCAGACTCCGCCGCGATAGCCTGGGCTCGCAACGCCGTGCCCGCGGTCTGCGGTGCTTTGCCCAGCGCTCCGTTTCCGGCTGGCGCGTTTTCGTTGATCACGATGTTCCAGGTCCTGGAACATCTCTATGACCCTTCGGTATATATCGAGGCCGCGGCGCAGTTACTGCGCCCGGATGGCCGGTTGATCGTCCAGGTGCCCAACGCCAGTTCCTGGCAGTTTCTCCTTCTGGGGGAGCGCTGGAGCGGGTTGGATATTCCCCGCCACCTCCTACTTTTCAAGGAGGAAGACCTGGGGAACCTGCTCGGATTCTGCGGATTTGAAATCGTCCGCCAAAAGCGGTTCTCGCTGAGAGACGATCCGTTGATGCTCGCTACGAGTCTGGCGCCAGGGTTGAGCCCGGAGGTTCGCCGTTCGCGAGGTACCGGCGAAACCCCGCTGGCCGCGATCGTCAAGAGCGCGCTCTTCGGCCTGCTCTGGCTGATTGCGCTGCCGATCGCCGCGCTCGAATCGGTCTGCCACGGCGGCGCGACTCTGACCATGGAAGCCCGACTCAAGGATGCCTCCAACAGTCCAGCGTAAGCGTGCCTGTTGTGTGCTGTGGGACAGACGATCGCCAGCGTCGTCTGTCGGGCCGTTAGTCTTCGCACTGCGCGACAGACCACGCAAAGCGATGGTCTGTCCTACTGTTTTAGAGGTAGTGCGCGCGCGTTTGTAGCGCAGCCGCCCCCATCGCTCCTAGACTGGTCGAATGGCCCTTCGCTTTGCATTGCCTTTGGCTGCACTTCTGCTAACCGTCGGTGTCCACGCCGCCCTTTCCGCCGAGGACTTCAGCGGCGCGCGGGCACTGAACGATGTGAAGCGCGCCGTCGCGTTCGGCCCGCGCCCGGCAGGCTCCGAGGCTTCCAGACGCATGCAGTCCTGGATCGTCCAGGAGCTGAAGGCGCAAGGCTGGGAGGTTGTCGAGGACCGCTTCACGGCGCGAACGCCTGTAGGCGATATCGCGATGACCAACCTCATCGCAAAGAAACCTGGCCTCACCGGCCGTGCCATCGCGGTCACCGGCCATACGGACACGAAACGCTTCCCCTTCCGTTTCGTGGGCGCCAATGACGGAGGCTCCTCCACGGCCGTCCTGCTGGAGCTGGCGCGGTGTCTCAAGGACGCGTCGTTCCGCAACGGCATCTGGCTGGTCTTCTTCGACGGCGAAGAGGCCGTGCGCGACTGGAGCGATACCGATAGTCTCTACGGAAGCCGGCATCTGGCGGAGAAGATGGCGTCTGACCGCAGCCTCTCCCGGTTGGCCGCTTTAATCAACGTGGACATGATCGGCGACCGCGATCTGCACATCCTCGACGAGGATTCCTCGACGCCCGCGCTGCGCACGATGCTGCGTGCCGCCGCCGTCAGACTCGGCTACTCGCAACACGTCGAGACCACGCCCCAGGCGATTGAAGACGATCACATTCCGTTTCTCCAGCAGGGCGTCAAAGCGATCGACCTGATCGATTTCGACTACGGCCCCGGCAATGCTTACTGGCACAAGGCCGAGGACACCGCGGACAAGCTGTCGGCCGAAAGCCTGAAGATCACGGGTTCCCTCGTCGTGGAGATGCTCCGCATGCTGGAGCCGCGCGAAGCTGGGGCCGCGCGCTAACCAGAGCCGCCGCTGGGTGATAATCGGGGCATGCCATCCAATCACCCACCCAGTAGAAGATCCGTGCTCCAGGCTGCGGCCCTGCTCGGACCCTTGGCACTAAGCACGAGCGCTGCAGTCCCACCGATTGCAGACGGGATCCTGTCGCGGGCGCAGGTGCAACACAGCGTCGGCGACTATGGTGAGAGCTGGATCTACTTCCGCCGCTCGACCGCGGAGCTCTCGTCGCTGGTTGCGGGCAGTTACCGGCTGAAGCCGGGCATGGCGCCGCACCCTCCGCATTCGCATCCGGAGGAAGAGCTCCTGGTAATTGCCGAAGGCACGGGCGAGTTGAGCCTCGAGGGCAAGCCGACCCAGGTCGCGCAGGGGAGTATGATGTTTTGCGCGGCGGACCATACGCACGGGCTCGTAAATACGGGCCAGACGCCGCTGACGTTCTACTACTGGAAGTGGAGGAAATAGTTGTGGCCGTTAACGCGATGGCGTTTCCCTTTATGATCATTGGACTGGTCTACATTCTCTTTCTCGTGGTGATTCTTGGTAGCTGGATATACCTGCTGATCAAAGTGAGCGAGATCAGCCGAAGCGCTGGCGCCATTGCCGGACAATTGGACCTGCAGAACCGTAGCCTCGCCTCCCTCGCGGCGTCAGTCGCGGTCCTCGCAAGAAACTCAGCCGCGCCGAAGCTGGAGCCGCCCGCACCCCTTGTGCCCTGAAGAATTCGAACCCCGCCCCACGCGATAGGAGTTAGAAATGAAACTTGGATTTGTTACCGCCATCCTGCCCGACCTGAGTTTTAAAGAGGTCGTCGATTTCGCATCGGACACGGGCTACTCGTGCGTCGAGGTGATGTGCTGGCCGAAGGGCAAAGCAGAACGCCGCTACGCGGGCGTTACGCACATCGACTGCGCCGCCCTCACGGCCTCGGAAGCCGAGCGGCTGGCCAACTATTGCGCCGACAAAAGGGTGAGCGTTAGCGGCCTGGGTTATTACCCCAACCCGCTTTCGCCGAACGCCGACGAAGCGAAGGTCGCCGTCGAACAGATCCACCGCGTCATTGACGCTTCGAGGACCATGGGTATCGGCGTCGTGAACACATTCATGGGCCGCGACTGGAAGCTCAGCGTCGACGAGAACTGGCCGAAGATGGTGGAGACCTGGACCCCGATTCTCGAACACGCCAGGACCGCTCGCGTGAAGGTGGGCATCGAGAATTGCCCCATGCTGTTCTCCAAGGACGAATGGCCGGGCGGCAAGAACCTGATGACCACGCCGGCCATGTGGCGGCGCGCCTTCGCGCAGTTTGAAGGCTACGATCTGGGGCTCAACTTCGACCCGTCGCACTTTGTCTGGCAGCGGATGGACTACCTGGCTGCCATCCGCGAGTTTGCGAAGCGCTTCTGGCACTGCCACGCCAAGGATGCACGACTCGACCAGGACCGCCTCGACCAGGTCGGCATCCTGGCTCATCCGCTGGAGTTCCATACGCCCAAGCTGCCGGGCCTGGGCGAGATCAATTGGGGCAAGTTCTTCTCGGTCCTGGCTGACTCCGGTTACAACGGAGCCGTCTGCGTCGAGGTGGAGGACCGCGCCTACGAAGGCTCGCTCGAGGCGCGCAAGGCGTCGCTCGTGCAGAGCTTCCGCTATCTCAGCCAGTTCGTCGAGCCGTACTGAGCGCGTGGTGGGGCGGTCCTCCAGGCCCTTATCCGAAAATGGGGCGGGCTCTCCAGTGCCCGCCCCTGACAACTTGCGAGGCCTGGAGGCCCCGCGCGGCTCTGGAGAGCCGCCCCACAGGCCGATTCGGAGGCACACTCGACACCGATGTCTCGCTCATTTGCGCGCATCCCGCTTCTTCTTCTGATCCTTCTCGCGGCGCAAGTGCGAGCTGAGATCAAGCTCAAAGTCCATATGGACCGCGTGCTCCAGTCTGATTATCTGGGAGTCAATCAGGTCTACCACGGCTTCGCCTTCATGCCTGAAAACGAAGCGCGCGGGATGAACGATGCCGACCGCCAGCGTGAGTTCGACCGTGTCTCCGAAATGCGCCTGAACATCGCGCGGACGTGGTTCCGGCCGGATTGGTCGAGCGGCGATTCGCTCGCGAACGTTCCGGATTGGGAGTCGCCGAAAATGCGCGCCTTCTATAAGTGGCTGGCGGCCATGCAAAAGCGCAAGGTCGATGTGGCGCTCCAGGCCGGCTGGTGGTTCACGAAAGATACCTACATCGGATCGCCGTCGCCGGATCCGGCGCGCGATCTCGACCGCTACCCGCGCTGGGTCAGCGACGCGGTGCATCAGATCGTCGAGAAGCATGGTTTTCGCAACGTCAAGTACCTGATCCTTCTCACTGAGCCGACCTCCTATGAGTCCGGCATCGTCCCCAAAGGCGAGACCCAGTGGTCGTACTACGTGAAGATGGTGCGCGCCATCGACCATCAACTGCGCGCCGACCGTCGCCGCGGACTCGTGAAACTCGTGGGTCCGAACAACAGCTTTGGCGGAGTGCATCTGAAAGAAGCGGCCGCCGAGTTGAACGATGTCCTGGATATCTACAGCGGTCACGATTACAACAAGCGCGATTACGACGAGTGGTTCGCCATATGCCATTCGATGGCCGCGACGGTCGCCTCGACGGGCAAGCCGTTCTGGCTCGATGAGCTGGGCAAGCAGGACGAGCAGTATCGTCTCACCGGCGACTATGGCAACTATCAGGCGCAGATCGTCGCCGCCTCCATCAACGCCGGTCTTCAGACGTCGCTCCAATGGCTGCTCTTCGACCAGTTGTACGTCGCTCCCATCGAACGAGGCGACGGCAAGGACGGCTTCCACCTCGGCGTACACCGCTGGGGCGCCTGCAAATGGCCCCACGATTCCATTGACGACCCGACTGCGTGCTATCCGCAGTGGGGCGCCGTCCGCCTGCTTTCCAAGTATCTGAGCGGCCGGAAGGGCACCAGGACGCTGGTCACCGAGAGCGCTGGCGCTCTGAAAGTCGCCGCCACCCTGCCGCATGGCAAAGGGCTCAGCATCCTGGTGGTGAACACCTCCGATGCCGCGCAGGAGTTCTCGATAGAGATCGACGGAGGCAAAGTCAGACAGACCCTGCAGCGCCATCTTTACGACCCCCAACACGCGCTCGAACCCGAGACTCCCGCTGACTTTCACGCGCCCGTGCGCGACACGATTCCCGCTCGCGGCGTAGCCGTTTACAGCACGCTTCGGCCGTAAAGTGGGGCGGTCCTCCAGGACCGCGCGGGCTCTCCAGAGCCCGCTCCGGACAAACTTGTGGGGCCTCCCAGCCCCGCCCGCTGACTGCCTGTACAGTTTTCTTCTCCATTTCACTTCAACGTTCCCGCCCACCCGGGCGTATTGTCTTGTGAGTGGCGCTCGCAAGCATTACGGACGGGCTGGCGTGGGGCTCCGAATCGAAGGAGGCCGCGCTGGAACGTCTGATGGGGCTTCACGAGCGCCTGGTGTTGCGAACGGCCTGGCGGATGCTGGGCAACCGGGAAGACGCTGAGGACGCCGCGCAGGAGGTCTTCCTGCGGCTCTATCGCCATCTCGGCAACGTGGATGAGGTGAGCGTGGAGTCCTGGTTGTACCGCACCACGATGAACGTCTGTTACGACGTGCTGCGCCGTCGTCCGAAAACGGGCGAGCTCCTGGTTGAGCCTTCGCACGCGCCGGATGCGGGCGCCGCAATTGAAGAGGGGGAGAAGCGAAGCTTGCTCGAAGCAGGGTTGAAGCGCCTTACGCCGCAGGAGCGCGCGGCCGTCGTGTTGTGCTCCATCGAAGGACTGTCGTCGGCCGAGGCGGCCTTAGCGCTGGGCGTGAGCGAAGGTACGGTGCGCAGCCACCTGTCGCTCGCTCGCACGCGATTGAAGGAATACGTCGGGAGGTTCTGGCGATGAACGATCTCGATCGGGAACTCGATGCGGCGCTCGCGCGCTTACGCGACGAAGCTCTGCCGGAGAGCGCGCTGGCCTTGGTCCGCGCCGGGGTCCGCGAGCAAATCGAGGGCGGGCGACGGAAGCGGATCTGGACGGCGTGGCTCTCGCTCGCTGCCGCTGCTGCGGTGGCGTGGATCGCCCTCGCGATTCCGTGGACGGCCTCGACGCTGCGGCTCGCCTCGCCTCGTGCGCCGGAAGTGGCTTCGATTGCGCTCGCGCGGCCGGCTAGTCCGATGACTGCGGGATCAAGTGGTGCCGTGCGGCAAGAGGCCCGGCTCAAGCCGGGCCGCAGCCTGAAGGCTGCCCCACCACGCGGGGCTTTGTCGCGGTCTGCGGCGCTGGAAAAGGTGCGGAGCGAAGGTCGCGCTACGCCTCCTGAACCGGCGCGTGAGGAACAAACGCAGTTTATGCGGATCATCACCGACGACCCGAACGTGGTGATTCTGTGGGCAATGAATTCCAAGGGAGAAACACGATGAAACGGATATTGATCGCTCTAGTCTGCCTGGCGGGATTCGCCTTGGCACAAACAACCGCACCTCCAACTGAGGGCGAAAAGCGCCAGTGGCTTCAAGAGGTGATCGACGTGAAGTACGCCGACACGAATGCTCTGGCGAAACTCCTCGGAAACATGGAACAAGGCGGCACCCCCGACCGTGTCACTGCGCAGCAGGATCTGCACGCGATTTCGATTGGAACGTATGACCCTTCGTTTCTGAAACTGGCCAAGGAGATCATCCAGCGCTACGACGTGCCCGCGTCGGCTTCGGCGACGTCCCATCAGCACGGAGTCGAGATCGTCGCGCACATTCTGCTGGCCGGGCCAAAGGGTTCAAGCGGCGACGCATTGCCCGCCGATCTGGAGCCGGTGGCGAAGCAACTCCGCTCCGTCTTCGGCTATACCGATATCCGCCTGCTGGAAAGCTCTTTGATCCTTGGCCGCGAAGCCCGTGAAAGCGACGTATCTGGAACGCTGAGCGGATTAGCGGAAGGACAGAAGGCGCCGGTTATCTATCAAATCCAAATACGGAAGATCTCAGTCGAGCCTGGCGGAAAAGGGAACTCTATCGCTTTGGGAGACTTCAGATTTTCTGTGAGGCTGCCCTATGACACAGGTTCAGGCAAGTCCGAATATATGGGCTTTGGCTTCAACACGGATCTGAATGTATTGGAGGGGCAGAAGGTCGTGGTCGGCAAGTCCCACATCGGGGAGACCAAGGAAGCGCTGATCCTGGTCCTGTCGGCCCGCGTCGTGGAGTAGCAGCCCACACGGGCGCGCCTCGCTGCCGCGAGGCATAAGGAGCGAACGCGATCTGCCTGCCGCCCCGCGCGGATCGGACTGATGGAAGCTCGAAGACCAGACGGCCCGCATCCCGGCACAGCCGCCAAGATGCGGGCCGTTTCGTCATTGAGACTCACCAACAATAGAGCAGCAAAACGAGCCGAACGCAGTAGAATGATGACCGTGTTACGCCCTCATCTCGCCTGCTTCCTCGCGCTGATGTCCATCTGCCTCTTCGCCGAATCGCCGCAGGACCGCGACTACAACCAGCCTTATCGACCGCAGTTCCACTTCTCGCCCCGCGTCAATTGGACGAACGATCCCAACGGGCTCGTCTACTTCGAGGGCGAGTACCACATCTTTTTCCAGTACAATCCGTTCGGCGACCAGTGGGGACACATGAGCTGGGGGCACGCCGTGAGCACGGACCTCGTCCACTGGAAGGAACTGCCGGTTGCGATTCCCGAGAGCAATGGCATCATGATCTTCACCGGCTCCACCGTGGTTGACCGCACGAACACGAGCGGCTTCTGCACCGGCGGCAAGCCTTGCCTGGTCGCCGTCTACACCGGCCATACGCCGGAGTCGGCCTCGCGCAAGTCGCTCCAGACGCAGAACCTCGCCTATTCGAACGACCGCGGCAGAACGTGGACGAAGTTCTCCGGCAACCCGGTCCTCGATCTGCACATGAGCGACTTCCGCGATCCCAAGGTCTTCTGGTCGGAGCAGGGAAAGCACTGGGTGATGGCCGTGTCGCTGCCCGATGAACACAGGGTCCGCTTTTACGGCTCAGCGGACTTGAAGAAGTGGGAGCATCTTAGCGACTTCGGTCCCGAGGGCTCGGTCGCGGGGCAGTGGGAATGCCCGGAGCTTTTCGAACTGCCTGTCGATGGTCACGCCTCGCACACGCGCTGGGTTCTCAAAATTGGATTGAATCCTGGGGCGCTTCAGGGGGGATCGGGAGAGCAGTACTTCGTCGGGCGTTTCGATGGCGCGCGCTTCGTCAACGACAATCCTCCATCGCTCCAGCTCTGGACCGATTACGGCAAGGACTGTTACTGCGCTCTCACCTTCAACGGCTTGCCGAAGACGCCTCTGCCGGCGCATCCGCAAACGCAGGCACTCGCTCCGGTTCCAACCATGATCGGGTGGATGAACAACTGGCAGTATGCGGGCAAGCTTCCGACGTCTCCCTGGCGCGGCCAGATGACCTTTCCCCGCAAGCTCGCCTTGCATACTACTGACGAGGGACTACGTCTAATTCAACTGCCCTCCGACGCGATCACCAAGCTCCATACGCCTCCGTTCACGCGTCTCATCGGAACTGAGAAGGAAGTCAACAAGCGCCTCGCCCGGCGTAATCACGGCGACAAGATGGTCGATCTCACTTCCACGATCACGCTCGGCGGTGCCCAAGAAGCCGGTCTGCGGCTGCTCTCCGGCGACGGTTCGTACACGCTGGTCGGCTATGATCGTGAGCGCCGGGAACTCTTCGTCGATCGCACGAACTCGGGCGAAACCGAATTCAGCAAGGAGTTCCCCGCGCGCGTCAGCGCGCCCTTGACGCTGGCGAATCCGGGACAGTTGCAGATCCGGATTCTGGTCGATCGCAGTTCCATCGAGGTCTTCGCCGAGCATGGACGGCTCGTGATGACGGAACTGGTCTTCCCCAAGCAGAACGGCCGCCGGATCGCTGTTTACTCAGAGGGCGGCAAGCTGGGCGGAGTCTCACTGAGGATCTGGACCGTGGCGTCCGTCTGGTAAACGAATGGGGTGGCTCTCCAGAGCCGGCAAGTTTGTCCGGAAGCGGGCTCTGGAGAGCCCGCGCGGTCCTTGAGGACCGCCCCACATTACGAGCCCCGCCAGAGCTGTGGCGCAGGCTGATATGCTATCCGCGAAAGGCGCCTCACATTCCAGCAGTCGCTAGTCGGATTCTGAAGTGCCGGCCGGTTGCACGAGGACTCCTGGTCCTGCTGCCTCTCTGCGCGTTCGCGCAGGAATCGCCGTTGGCCGGCGAGTGGGTTGGAACACTCGATGCGCAGGGCACGCGGGGCCGCCTTACCCTGCATGTGACCAGGCTTGACGACGGCACTTTGAAGGGTACTCTCGACAGCCTCGTCGAGGGTGTGAAGGGCGCGGCGCTCGATGAGATCCGTCTCGATCTCAATCTCGTGCGCTTTCGCTGCAACGCCATCGGCGCGTCGTACCTGGGTAAACTCAACGGCGACACGATCAACGGCACGCTCAGGCAGCGCGGTTTTGCCATGAAGCTGGTCTTTGAGCGGAGCGTCGCGAATCAGTCGCCGCCGCGCGCGAGGACACGGTCCGAATTGGAGAGCAAGCAATGAAAAAAACGAGAAGGCCAGCACGAACGTGCGCTCTGCTGGCATTGTTTCTGCCCGCGATGCTCCCGGCCCAAATGGCGAAGCCCATAGCCAGCTACGACCTGCAGGCCGCTCTCGATGTGAAGGCCCACATCATCCACGGCAGCGAGACGCTCGTCTGGCTGAACGACTCGCCCGATACCGTTACCAGCCTGCGCTTCCATCTCTACATGAACGCCTTCAAGAACGAGAAGAGCACCTTCATGCGGGAGTCGGGCGGACGTCTGCGCGGCGACTACTCCTCCAAAAAAGACTGGGGCTGGATCGACGTGAAAAGCCTGCGTGTGAACGGCGGAGCGGATCTCACGAATTCCATCCGCTTCATTCAACCCGACGACGCCAACCGCGACGACCAGACCGTGATTGAGGTTTCTCTACCGGCAGCCGTGAAGCCGGGCGCCGCTCTGACACTGAAGATTGGCTTCGATACCAAACTCCCGGAGGTCTTTGCGCGGACGGGCTACCACGGGACGTTCTATCTCGCCGGGCAGTGGTTCCCGAAGATCGGCGTCTGGGAGACGGCGGGCTTTCGCTACTCGCAAAAGGGAGCCTGGAATTGCCATCAATTCCACGCGAATAGCGAGTTCTTTGCGAACTTCGGAAACTATCGCGCGGAGATCACTCTGCCGTCGGGATACAAGATCGGCGCGACCGGCGAGCTTGTCAGCAAGCGCGACGATGCGGCCAGCAAGACGACCACCTGGACGTTCCAGCAGGATAGCGTGATCGACTTCGCCTGGACCGCGCAGCCGACTTATCTGAAGCTGGAGCGCACCTTCGTGGCCGCGCAGGAGACCACACGGGCAGAGATCGCGAAGGCCGTGAAACTCTTCGGCATCTCCTCCGAAGACGCGCGGCTCAGCGACGTGAAGATCACGCTGATGCTCCAGCCGGAGCACTCCGAACAGGCCGAGCGTTACTTTCGAGCGGCCATCGCGGGGATCAAAGGCTTCGGGCTGCGCTACGGCCGTTATCCCTACAAGACGCTGACGCTGGTCGATCCGCCCTATGGCGGGATGGGGGCGGCGGGCATGGAGTACCCGACCTTCATCACGTGCGGGACCTCGTGGCGTTTGCCCAAGGACGTTCTGGAATTGGAGGAAGTGACCGTCCACGAATTCGGCCACCAGTTCTGGATGCAACTGGTCGCGACCAACGAGTTCGAAGAGTCATGGATGGACGAGGGTTTCAATACCTATTCGACGACGAAAATCGTGGAAGAGAACTTTGGCGCGACCGCGATTCCGCTCCGCCTGTTTGGCGTAGAGGTGGCCAGCCTGTTTGGCGTGCCGAAGCTCTCCGGAGACGCGCAGAACCGCTTCGAATACCAGATGCTGCCCGTCTCGGATCCGATCTTGCGCAACGCCTGGGACTACGCGGACATGATGAGCTATGGTATTAACTCGTACCCGAAGACGGGAGTGTTCCTGCTAACGCTCGAAAAGCTGATGGGCGAAGATACCATGGCCCGCGTGATGCGGACCTACCAGCAGCGCTTTCGTTTTCACCACCCCGACAGCAACGACTTTCTGAAGGTGGTGAACGAGGTCTCGGGCCGCGACTTCACCTCGCTCTTCGATCAGTTCGTCTTCCACGCGCGCAAGCTCGACTACAAGGTGGATGACGTCGAATCGCACCCGATCGGGACTTCGGCCGGCGTTTTCGATTTGGGTGGCAAGCGCCGCACCGTGACGGTGGAAGAGGTCGAGAAGTCCGATGAAAAGGCATCGAAGGCCAAGGGCCACAAGGACCTGTACGAAACCACTGTGCGAGTGCGCCGCGAGGGCGACGCCGTCCTGCCTGTCGAAGTGTGGATCCACTTTGACGACGGTTCGCTGGAGAAGCGCCAGTGGGATGGCGTGGACCGCTGGGCGCGGTTCAAGTTCCAGAAGACGGCCAAGGCCGATTGGGTAGAGTTGGACCTGTACAAGCGCCACGTTCTCGACGTGAACTGGACCAATGACAGTTGGCAGAGCCAGTACCCCGCGAAGCTCGCCGTCAAGTGGGGCGGGCAACTCGCTTTCTGGATGCAGAATCTCGTGCTCTTGCTGAGCGCGTTGGTGTAAGGAGGCATATGACGGCATCCCTGGCATTCCGTCGCGGCTGGTCGGCCGCATCCCGCTCGAAGCTGGCGCTCCTCCTGATGTGGTTCACCTATGCGTTGATCGCGAAGATCGTCGCCGTGCCTGCCATCGTGGTACTGCTCGATCCGCTGGCGCACAGCCGCATGTCCGGCAGACTTCTGGCGCAATTCGATGTGGGCTGGTTGGGCGACCTGTTCGATTCCGCCAGCACCGCCGCCGGAGCTCTCTCGGGGGCCGCGGCCCTGGCCGCCGTGCTGACGTGGCTGGTCGCGGTGCTCTTTGCCTGCGGCATTCTCACCATGCTGGATGAGCACTGGGAGCGCTTCTCGTTTACGCTCTTCTGCTCTGGCGCCGGCGAACACTTCTGGCGCATCCTGCGCCTCAGCCTGTTTGGGCTCGTCTGCTACGGGCTGGCCTGGGGCTTGGGGCGGCTTCCCTCCATCCTGGCGAAGAAGATTTACGGCGAGGGCATGGTGGCGTGGCCGCTTGGCGTTGCCGGGATCGCCGGCTCCGTGCTAACTGTCCTTCTGTTGGGCTGGGTGGCGACCGTACTCGACTATGCCAAGGTCCGGCTAGTGAGCGGCCGCACGCGAGGCGCCTTCAAGGCGCTGCTGCGTTCGTTCGTATTTGTATTTCGCCACTTCTCCATAACCATGGGCGTCTGGCTCATGAACGCGCTGCTGTTCGCGCTGCTGGGCGTAGTCTACTTGCTGGTCTCGAACGTAATGCAGCCCAGCGCGACTGTGACGATCCTGCTGTTGCTGGTCGTGCAACAGGTCTTCATCCTCTTCCGCACCGCGCAGCGCATCGCAGCCTGGGCTTCGGCACTCGAAATTTACGACGCGTTCTGGCCGCCCCATCATCTGCCCTTTGAGCCGGAACTGGTCCCTGCTCTCGTTGTAGACGGTCCGCAGGAACTCACAGCCGGCGCGGAGGCAACGCCCGAGCCGCAAGATGGAGAAGGCTCAGACTTCTGATCTCTTCACGATCTCCGATGTGAGAGGCCGGCGGGGATCGGCGTACGATCTGAAATCAATCTAGCGGTGCGGCAGGGCGGCGGCTGCATGACCAGCCACCAAGCCGCCCGGCAGGATGTGGAAGGGGTTGGCGGGCTCCGCGAGGGGCTCGACAGCCTCGTCAACCAGGTCGCCCACCAGGTCGTAGTCGTGCGCCTTGGTGATGCGCATCACGCGCATCTGGCCCTGTGCGAGAGGTGAGTCGCCTGGATCCGAAATGTAGCAGACGCCGTCGATTCCCGGAGCCTGGCCCGCGCTGCGCGCTTCCCAGAGCAACTCACTCTCCGCCGATGGCCCCTCGATCAGCACGGGAATCTCCTGGCCGACCCAGCGGCGATTCAGCTTGCGCGAGATCTTGCGCTGCACGGCCATCAGATGGCGCTTGCGGTTGTAAATCGTGCGCGCGTCCACTTTGCCGTCGAGAGCGTAGCTGGCCGCAGTCTCTTCATCCGAAAAGCTGAACACGCCCAGCCGGTCGAGTTGTGCGGCCTCGGTGAACTGACACAGCTCGTCAAAATCCCGATCGGTCTCGCCGGGGAAGCCGACGATCATCGATGTTCTGATCGTGACTCCTGGAATAATCCGGCGGATCTTTTCAAGAAGCTTGAGAAAAATGTCGCCCGAACTGCCACGCTTCATGCGCTTGAGGACGCTCGCCGAGGCGTGCTGCAGCGGCATGTCGATGTACTTCACCAGCGACGGGTACTTCGCGATCACGTCGAGCAGGCGCTGCGTAATGCGGTTCGGATAGCAGTAGAGGAAGCGGATCCAGACCGGCTGCGGCGTCTCGATTTGCGCGAGCCGCTCCAACAGTGACGCGAGCCCATCTTTCATACCCAGATCGTCGCCGTAGGCGGTGGTGTCCTGGCCGATCAGATTGATTTCGCGCACACCTTGTTCGAACAGGCGGCGCGCCTCGACGAGAACGCTCTCGAACCTGCGGCTGCGGAAGCTGCCGCGATACTGCGGGATCACGCAGAACGAGCAGGGGTGGTCGCAGCCCTCGTTGATCTTGATGTAGGCGAAGTGGCGCGGCGTGGCGAGCACGCGCGGTGTGGCGTCGTGATAGAGGTACGGCACCAGCGGATTGGCCTTGGGGGCGTTTTCTCCATCGCTAATCGCTAGACCTTCGCACAGGGCAACGATGGAATCGAGTTCGTTGGTGCCGAGCACGGCATCGACCTCGGGCAGGTTCGTGCGGATGTCGTCGCGGAAGCGTTCGACCAGGCAGCCGGCGACCACCAGGCGTTGCGCGCGGCCGGTCTTCTTGTACTCGGCCATCTCGAGAATCGTGTCGACGGACTCCTGCTTAGCCGGGTCGATGAAGCTGCACGTATTCACCACGAGCACGTCGGCGTCCTCGGGCGACGCGGTCAACTCATGGCCGCGGGCAGTCAACTGCCCCATCATCACTTCGCTGTCCACCAGATTCTTGGGGCAGCCCAGACTGACAAATCCAATTTTCACAAGGGTTCCGTAGGTAGGAGAGATCTCTACCCATCATTGTAACGGGTGGCAGAAGCGCAAACTGCACATTTCGGGCACACTTCGGCGTTGCGTGGGTTTGAAGATGCTCAGGGCAGGGTTCGGCTTCGCTGGCGTCTCCCGCGTCGCTTGCATCGCCCTGCATTTGTTTCAGACTGAGATTGCCCGTGTTGGAGCCGGTGTCGCAATGAGGGACCGGGCAACTGGGCCGCCTGCCGGCATGTGCCCGCTTTCTGAGGGGCGATGGAAGACCGGCTGATTTGATTTCGCTTGGGTCGTCTGGACCGGTACACTGGCTCCACTCGTAAAAGGATCGAGCAGGGCGGACTGTTAAGCGCATCCGGGGTCCCATCCTGGGGGGCCAAGCCGCTCGACGAATCGAGACGGGCCTAGAAAGCCGGAAGGCCGCTACTAAGAGGCTGTTCAGCCACCTGAGCGCGGGTCAAAGATTGCTGGCCAGCAAATAAGATCAACCCGAGAGCAGTAAAATGCGCGGGGCAAGCACGAGCGGAGGCGATTGCGCGTAAGTGGCTCATAATAAAGAGAAGATTTCGTATTGATTGGCGTCATCGGCGCGCGAGCAGGGATCCAATCGGCTTAGGAGTTGGGATTTGAGTATACTATGCCTGGATTCAGCGTCCCCTTGGATCGTTCACCGACATGGTGTAATGTGGTGAAGGCCTAAGAGCGTACCACGATGAAAGTGATAAATGGAGACGGGAAAAGAATGAAGTCGCCGAGCACAACCGCCGTCCGAGCATCGATCAGTTTCCCACCCGAAGTGTATGAGACGCTTGAGGTTATTGCCAAGGAAAAGAAGGTATCCCTGGCTTGGGTCGTGCGTGAGGCGGCGGAGAAGTACATCGCCGACAAATGGCCGCTCTTCGGCGGCCCAAAGGGAGAGTAGGGCGTGTGGACAGTCTTTCCCCCGCCGAACGTTCGGAGATTATGGCGCGGGTTCGGTCCAGGAACACGCGGCCGGAGTTGTTCGTTCGCAAACTCGTTTTCGCGCTTGGATACCGCTACCGGCTTCACGCCAAGGATCTACCTGGTCACCCGGACATCGTTTTCAGGAAGCGCCACAAGGTCATCTTCGTCCATGGCTGTTTCTGGCATCGGCACGCGTCTTGCGCGTTGGCGCGACTGCCCAAGTCCCGCCTCGATTTTTGGCTGCCGAAGCTTGAGGGAAACAAGAAACGTGACGAAAAGAATAGAAGGGAACTTGCACGCGGGGGTTGGAAGGTGCTGACGATTTGGGAATGCCAGCTCAAGAATCCCGAGCGGTTGGGCGCCCGGATAGGGAGGTTTCTGGATGCGTAGTGTCGAACTGTTCGCCGGGGCGGGCGGCCTCGCGATCGGCATGTCGAACGCGGGCTTTCATCACGCCGCCGTCATCGAGTGGGACCACGATGCTTGCGAGACGTTCCGTGAAAACCAGCGGCAGCACCTCAGGTCGATTGAGGAGTGGCCGCTACATGAAGGCGACGTCAAGAAATTCGAATACGGCGATCTGAGCGACATCATGGTGGTGTCCGGTGGACCGCCCTGCCAGCCGTTCTCCGTGGGTGGCAAACACCGCGGATACATGGATAGGCGGGATATGTTTCCCGAGGCGGTCCGCGCGGTGCGCGAACTCCGGCCGAAGGCCTTCATCTTCGAGAATGTGAAGGGCCTGATGCGGGAGACGTTCGCCGATTACTTCGAATACGTTCTCCTCCAACTCACGCACCCGAGCTTCACGCGTCGCAAAGCGGAGAGCTGGGAAGAACACCGCGGGCGGCTTGAGCAGTATCATACGTCGCGCCGCGAAAGAACCGAGTACAACGTGGTCTTTCGGCTTCTCAACGCCGCGGATTACGGCGTTCCACAACGCCGGGAACGGGTATTCTTTGTGGGATTCCGCTCCGATCTGGGTGTCGAATGGAGCTTTCCCGAGGGAGACTGCTCCGAGAACGCTTTGCTGCGCTCACAGTGGATGATTGAGGGAAGAAATACCTTCGGCGGACCGCACCCCATTGAAGCACAAGATAAGCTAGCAGAATCCCGACGATGATTAAAGACCTGATTGTCGGGCAACTCTACTCGAACGAAGACATTTTTACGGCACTCCAGGTCGGAAATGCTGGTGGAATACGCTTGTCTGTTCAGGACAAAGCTGTGATAAGAGCGGTCATCATGGCCTCCGTACAGGACTATCATACCGCTAGTGAGAACCCATACCACGACCGCCTTGAGGGTGGAATTCTGACTTATACTGCGGCAGGAAAGATTGGCGAGCAGACACTGGCCGGAATGAACCGCAGGGTCATTGAACAGAAGCAATTCATTTTCCCGATCCACGGGTTTGTCTCGGTCGCTAGCAGACGGGATAAGTCCGTCGGCCCCGCGCGTTGGCGTTATCTTGGACTGCTTGAGTATAAACGTCACTATCCGGATACCCAACTCGATTCACGTGGAAAAGTGCGCAAGGTGTGGATTTTTGAGTTCGAAATCTGTCAGGAACCGCAGATCGTACCACTGGCCCTTGACGCAATTATGTCAAGTGAAGTGCTTGGCAAATCGAGGAATAACGCCATTGACAATTCCGATGATGACACAATAATTGACGGGGGCGATCGCCAGCGAGTGGACAACATCGAAAGGATTGAACACGTTCGCATTAAGTTGCTTGCGATGGAACCGAGACGATTTGAGTTCTTTGTGAAGGAGTTGTTGCTTCACTGTGGCTTTCGGGATGTTTGTGTTACAAAATTCAGTTCTGATGGTGGAGTAGACGTGAATGCTAAAGCGGGCGTTAGGATGTGGGCATTTGAAAACACCTTAATCCAGGTTCAGGCGAAGCGCTGGCTACACTCGGTCGGGAGAAAAGAAGTGGCCGAGTTGCGTGGCAGCTTGCAGCCATTCGCAAAAGGTGCCGTCGTCACGACTAGTCATTTCTCAAAAGCGGCCATCGACGAGGCTGGAGGAGAGGGCAAGAATCCAATCACGCTTGTGGACGGTTTCAGATTGTCCAAAGTCATTCTCGACGAGCAATTCATTCTGCCGCAAGACGGCCGTAGTTCAAGTGAATAGGCGGGATTGGTTGCGAGATTTGATACTAAGTTCTTTATTGACAGCTTAGGGGAAAAGAGAAAGCAATCTCGATGAAACGAGACGATAAACACGCACTTAAGGCGGCTACACGATGCGAAATGCTAGCGGCTGCCTACTATCACGCAACCGCCGGTGTTGGGGCGCAACTGGCACGCGCGGAAGCTCCAAAGGCCTACGCGGCATACAAAAGGCTTATCAGATCGATTAATGTCACCCTTAGGTACGCTCGCCGGCAACGGATGAGAGAAGAAGCCTAATGAGGGATCAGGCTGACAAGGGCATGTCTCGGGGGAACTGCTGCGATCTCACGCCTTAGCTCGCGAGATTAAGACAAAACATGGATTTTGAGGGTAGTTCGTATGTTCCAAGTTATAACGATGCCGGCGCGAACTCTTGCCTGGTGGCTCGATCGGGAGAATGACATCCATTTTGCCCAGTCTATCAGCGAAAATCAAGAATTTAATCCAGGGACGGTACACGCGATCTCGACCTAAATCAGTTCGATCCGAATTTCACGGCCAACGGCCACGGCTGCTTTGCGCAGGGTGCTGAGCGTCACTGCATCGTACTCAGGATCGAGCAAACGATCGAGCGCGGCGCGACTTGTGTGCGTCCTGTTCACGTTTTGAACGGAAATGACCCGCCGCAACTCACGTCGGGCGCGTGAATGCGACAAAAAGCCGCCCCCGGCTGCCACGCAACTTCCCGGGCGCGCGATTTCCAAGATCGCCTTTGAAGCCGAGGCGTTACGACCGTCCTCGCCTGCATTCAGGCGACTCGGCGAGAGGCGGCCGCAAGGGCTCAACCGGACCGGCTTCGTCCGCGCGATGCAACGCGGTTTACTGTTTCACGGCGATGGCCGAGATCTCGATCTTCGCTCCACCAATCAAGCCCGCGACCTGCACCGTGGCCCGGGCCGGTTTCGGATCGGGCATGAGCTTCTTGTAGACCTCGTTCATCTTCGGGACATCGTTCAGGTCTGCGATGTAGACGGTCACGGCGACGATGTCCGTCATCTGAAAGCCCGCCAGTTTGACCACCCGTTCGATGGCTGCAATGGCATTCGTGGTTTGGGCCACGATATCGGTCCCTTCGAGCTTGCCGTTCGTGGGCCCCTCCTGGCCTGCGATGTAGAGCGTGTTGCCCGCTACGTAGCCGTTGCTGAAGGGCATACCCGGCTTGAAGTCGATCGCCTTGTTCTGCGCGAAGACTCCGCCGCAGCCGAACAATGCAAGCGTGACGATCCACCGGATGCACAAATGAGCTGTCTTCGAGGACTTCCTGCTTGTGTTTGACGTCATGCGGCAATTCTACACCGCTCGCCTGCCGCCGACGCTCGGGCTTGCGTCCACGCCCGGACAGGCGGCCGGTGCAACCACGCAAGGGGCCGCCTCGCCATATCTCAGTGAAAGGTGTGGAATCTTCATACAGCCGTGTCCGATTTTTTTCATACAATGGAAGAGTTCAGGCGTCCTCCGCGGTAGAAGCCAAACGGGCGAGCGAGGCACCTGCCGAGGCGCGGTCGTCTCCGCGCCACTCAACGAAGCCTTTGGCGCAGTTTGCTGTGCCTGCTGTTGAAGCCCGTTGCGCAGCCCACTGCGCCGTTAAGCAAGAGCCTGTCGCGCAGTTCGATGCGGCGGCAAGCCAGGAGAATGCAACACGATGAGTTCAGTCGCCGTTCCTAGCGGCTTTGGCCGGACCGCCGCGCTATTTAATTCCGTCGTCGGCAAGAAAGTCGTGATGGCCGTGACAGGCTTGATCCTGTTCGGCTTCGTCACGGTACACATGATCGGGAACCTGCAGATCTATCTCGGTCCCGACCGGATCAACGCCTACGGCAAGTTCCTGCAAGAGAATGTGGAACTGCTGTGGCCCGCGCGCATCATCCTGCTCACGGCGGTGGTGCTGCACATTCTGGCCGCCTGGCAGCTCACGATCCTCAACAATTTCAAGGCCCGGCCGGTGGCCTATGCGAAGAAAACGGCGCTCGTGTCGACCTACGCCGCGCGCACGATGGTGTGGAGCGGACCCATCATCGGGTTCTTCATCGTCTATCACATCCTGCACTTCACGACGATGCAGGTCTATCCGGGCGTGGCGCCGGACGACGTTTACAACAAGGTGATCTACGGATTCCAACGGCAGCCCGCCGCGGCGGTGTTCTACATCATCGCCAACATCATGCTGGCGACCCACCTGTACCACGGCGTCTGGAGCCTGTTCCAAACCCTGGGTGTCAACCACCCGCGCTACACGCCTTGGATCAAGGCCGGCGCGAAGGCGTTTGGCTTTGTGATCGGGATCGGCAACTGCTCCATCCCGCTGGCCGTGCTGCTGAAGGTCCTGCCCCGCACTCTGTAGGGGAGAGAAGGAGAAACAAAGATGTCATTTAACCTCGACGCCCGCATTCCTTCCGGCCCGTTAGAGAACAAGTGGGACAAGGCCAAGTTCGATTTCAAGCTGGTCAACCCGTCGAATAAGCGGAAGTACAACATCATCTGCGTCGGCACGGGCCTGGCCGGCGGCGCCGCCGCAGCCTCGCTCGGCGAGCTGGGCTACAACGTCAAAGCCTTTTGCTACCAGGATTCGCCGCGCCGCGCACACTCGATTGCCGCACAGGGCGGCATCAATGCTGCCAAGAATTATCAGAACGACGGCGACTCGATCCAGCGGCTGTTCTACGACACGGTGAAGGGCGGCGACTTCCGCGCCCGCGAAGCCAACGTCTACCGCCTGGCGCAAGTCAGCGTCAACATCATCGATCAATGCGTCGCGCAGGGCGTGCCGTTCGCGCGCGAATACGGCGGGACGCTCGCAAACCGCAGCTTCGGTGGCGCGCAGGTTTCCAGAACGTTTTATGCCCGAGGCCAGACGGGCCAGCAGCTTCTGCTTGGCGCTTATCAGGCGCTAGAGAGGCAGATCGACGCCGGCACGGTGAAGATGTATTCGCGGCACGAGATGCTGGACCTGATCGTCATCGACGGACGGGCCCGCGGCATAGTCGTGCGCGACATGGTGAGCGGTCAGCTCGATGTACACATCGCCGACGCCGTGATTCTGGCAACGGGTGGCTACGGCAACGTCTTCTATCTGTCGACGAACGCGAAGGGCTGCAACACGACGGCCATCTGGCGCGCGTACAAGAAGGGCGCCGGCTTTGCCAACCCGTGCTTCACGCAGATCCATCCCACCTGCATCCCGGTGAGCGGCGACTACCAGTCGAAGCTGACGCTGATGTCGGAGTCGCTCCGCAATGACGGGCGCATCTGGGTGCCGCTGAAGGTGGGCGACAAGCGCACTCCCGATCAGATTCCAGAGGCTGAGCGCGATTATTACCTGGAGCGGATGTATCCGGCTTACGGCAACCTCGCACCGCGCGACATCTCGTCCCGCGCCGCCAAGCGAGTCTGTGACGAAGGCCGCGGCGTAGGGACGTCGGGTCGCGGTGTGTACCTCGACTTTTCCGAGTCGATCGGCCGTCTGGGCCAAACCGCTATCGAACAACGCTACGGCAATTTGTTTGAAATGTATGAGCGCATCACCGGCGAGGACCCGTATAAGGCGCCAATGCGCATCTATCCTGCCTCGCACTACACCATGGGCGGCCTGTGGGTGGACTACCACCTGCAGAGCACCATCCCGGGCCTGTTCGTGCTCGGCGAAGCGAACTTCTCCGACCATGGAGCCAACCGGCTCGGCGCCTCGGCGCTGATGCAGGGTCTGGCCGACGGCTACTTCGTCATCCCGTTCACGATGGGCGATTACCTGGCCCGGGTGAAACCCGGCGGCGTGGACGAGAATCATCCCGAATGCGTCGCGGCGAAGCGCGACGTCGAAGAGCGGACGAAGATCTTCCTCGGCATCAATGGCAAGAAGACCGTGGACGACTTCCACCGCGAGCTGGGTCTGGTCGTTTGGGAAGAGTGCGGCATGGGCCGCAACGCCAAGGGGCTGGATGAAGCGCTCAAACGGATTCCCGAAATCCGCCAAGAGTTCTGGCAAAACGTGAAGGTCCCGGGTACCGGGAGCGAACTGAACCAGGAACTGGAAAAGGTCGGGCGCGTGGCGGACTTCCTGGAACTCGGCGAGTTGCTGGTCCGCGATGCCCGCGTTCGCGAAGAGAGCTGCGGCGCGCACTTCCGCGAGGAATACCAGACGCCCGAGGGCGAAGCGTTGCGCGACGACCAGAACTTCTGCCACACGGCCGTGTGGGAGTACGCCGGCGAGAACAAAGAGCCGGTGCTCAACAAAGAAGAACTCACGTTCGACAACGTACACCTGCAGCAGCGGAATTACAAATAGAGGGGCATGCGGAAATGAGACTCACGCTAAACATTTGGCGGCAGAAATCCGCTACCGAGCCGGGCAAGATGGTGAAGTACGATGTGCCCGACGTCAACGAGCATATGTCGTTTCTCGAGATGCTCGACGTTCTGAATCAGCGGCTGATCAAACAGGGCGCAGAGCCCATCGTGTTCGAGCACGACTGCCGCGAAGGCATCTGCGGTTGCTGCGGCTTCATGATCAACGGCGTTCCACACGGCCCGCAGCGCGGGACCACGGTGTGCCAGTTGCACATGCGCCACTTCAAGGATGGGGACGAGCTGTGGCTCGAGCCGTTCCGCGCGGCGGCGTTCCCGGTGGTGAAGGACTTGCTGATCGACCGCTCCGCGTTCGACCGCATCATCGCCGCGGGCGGCTATGTGTCCGTGAATACGGGCAGCCCGCAGGA